>Ga0157369_10000111_pt1 | contig 114462 bp, 90 predicted proteins | sample C25metaG_FD_113461 | JGI IMG/M metagenome (GOLD analysis project Ga0157369, IMG submission 113461) | Corn rhizosphere microbial communities from Kellogg Biological Station, Michigan, USA - C2-5 metaG | ecosystem: Host-associated > Plants > Roots > Rhizosphere > Soil | place: USA: Michigan... | reverse complement strand
TCGCTTGCAATCGTCTCAACTGGATCAACCGAGAACATCGACGATGAGTTCAAAGCGAACCACTGCACCGCCCGCCCCTGAGCACTCACGATCGTCCTCTTCGGGTCGGAAGGGGCTGATTGCCAAGAAAAAACACGAAAAGCAATCAGCAAAGAAGAGAACTACCCTTGACAATCTCTTTCATAGAACGGTTCTTACGACGGCTTCGCCGCCGACGAGTTGATCGTGGGGATTGCTACTGCTGCTTGAAAATCCCGCCCGAAAGCACCGGCCGCGCGGCGGTCGATGTTGTCGACGTCGCCGACGAGTGCACGATCGACACGCCATGGCCATCGCCGACGATCGTCGTTCCGTGACCGCTGACGTTTCCGATCGCGGACGGCGCCGAAACAGGCGCAGCAACCGGCACGGTCACCGTCTGCGGCGCAGGAGTGGGCGCAGGGACATTCGTATTCGCCATCAGCAGTTGCTCGCGCGCGGCAGGCGCGATCAGCATCGGATCGGCCGCGCGTTGATCATCGACGGGACCTTCCTGCACGACGTCCACTTTGCGCGAGATGGCCGTATTCGTCGCCGGCACTTGGCTGCCAAACAGACGGCCGTACTCCCCCGCCGGCGCGTGGCGCGCTTCGTTGTAAATCGAAATCGCCGCGAAGATCACGGCCACCGACAGCATCGAAATCGCGCAGTTCCGGATCGTCAGGATGCGGCGGCGCTGCCGCCGGTCGCGGATCGGGACGATGAGCAACGGCTTGCGCGGACGGGACAGCATGAGCCTGTTTACTGCGAGCGGCCTGCCATGTTTCTCCTGGGAGCGCGGGCGTCCCGCCCGCCCGCCGTCGCGGCCGGGTTCCTCGTGAAACTGCGGGCGAGACGCCCGCGCTCCCAGGTTTTTCCGCTACCCTAACGCCATGTCCGGCGTGACCTTCACCGAAGTGGCCAAGCGGTATGGCGATGTCTCCGTCATCGAGCACCTCAACCTCGACGTCAAAGACCATGAGCTGATGGTCCTCGTCGGTCCCTCGGGATGCGGCAAGTCGACCGCGTTGCGAATGATCGCCGGCCTCGAAGACGTCAGCGCGGGAACGATCTCGATCGGCGGACGCGTCGTCAACGACCTCGCGCCGAAGGATCGCGACATCGCCATGGTCTTTCAAAGTTACGCGCTCTACCCGCACATGAGCGTGCGCGAGAACCTCGAGTTCGGCCTGCGCATGCGCAAGGTGCCCGCGCGCGAGCGCGCCAAGCGCGTGGCCTCGGCCGCCGAAATCCTCGGCATGTCCCACCTTCTCGATCGCAAACCGAAGGATCTCTCCGGCGGCCAGCGCCAGCGCGTCGCCGTCGGCCGCGCCATCGTCCGCCAGCCGGCCGTGTTTCTTTTCGACGAGCCGCTCTCGAATCTCGACGCGAAACTCCGCGTCCAGACCCGCGCCGAAATCACGAAACTCCAGGCCACCCTCGGCACCACCTCGGTCTACGTGACGCACGATCAGGTCGAAGCGATGACGATGGGCCACCGCATCACCGTCATGCGCGAAGGAAAAATCCAGCAGGTCGGAACCCCGCGCGAAGTCTACGAATCACCCGCCAACGCCTTCGTCGCGCAGTTCATCGGAACGCCGCCAATGAACCTGATCGCCGCGACAGTCTCCAACGGAACCTTGCGAACGTCATCGTTCTCCCTGCCGCTCCCCCCAAAGTTCCAGGTCTCCGAGGGCCAACACGTCCTCCTCGGCATCCGCCCCGAACACCTTCACCACGCGACAAACGGCCCAATCACCGCAATCGTCGACGTCGTCGAACCGATCGGACACGAAACGATCGTCTACGCCAGCAGCGGCGATTCAAAGCTGGTGGCGATCTTTGAACCGACGCTCACCCCGCGCGCGGGAGAGACGATTTCGATGTCGGTCGACATCGACGCGATGCACCTCTTCGATGCGGAGTCGGAGAAGAGTTTGCGCTGAAGGCCATCGCCCGGCGTTAGCAATACGAGGCGCTGCATCTTGCCAAAGCACAGACAAGAGTGTCTGTGCCACATCGATCCTGCCGTATTCGAGTGAATGCCATCACCGGCGGAGCCGGTGTGGCACAGACACTCTTGTCTGTGCTGGCGAGGCTCGGGACCATTGACAACAGACAAATGCGGGGGCGCCGGCCTTCGGCCGGCGCCCTGTGCTCGCGTCATTACTCGGTCAGATAGGCGTTGTCGATGAAGATCAGCCCGAACATCGTCCAGCGCGTGTCGCTCGTCGTCGACGTCTGCGCGTTCATCTTCACGCCGCCGCCGAAGTGGATGTGCGTGCCGCTGTCGTCGAGGCGGATGCGCTTCGATTCCGTGCGCGCCGACTGACGATCCGAGAATCCCGAGTCGGTATTGCCGCTTTTCTCCCACACGATACCGTTGCTTCCCGATTCGCCGTGGTCGTCGATTACCAGCGCCGCGCGGACCTTCACTTCCGCGGAACGGCCGCCGAACAGCGGCTTGGAGAGGCTGAGGAGGCGGCTGAGCACCTGGTTGTGTTCGAACTCCGCGCAGGCACTCTCCCCGCAAACTTTCTGCAGCGTATCGCCGAAGTTCGCGTGGAGCGTCAGCTCCCCGCCTTTCGGATTGCGAATGAGCTTCTTGCTCCGTGCATACGAGTACTTGTTCACGTCGATGTACTGGTCCTTCGGAGCGCTCGAGGCCGCCCAAATAAGGTCGCCGGTGTAGAGCATTCCGGCGCGCGTATTCGTCGCGTCGATGAAGAAGTCGTTCCGCCCTTCTTTCAGTTCGCCGACCCATTTGATCTCATCCTTCTTGACGTGGTCCCACTCGCCGCTGAGCAGCGCGTAGCCGCCGCCGGCGCGTTCGATCGCGGTGAAGCTGCCGAAAGGAACGGTCGTCTGCGTGTCGCCCGTGCCGAGGGTGACGTTGGCTACCGAGATCTGGGGGCGATGCGGCAGCCAGGTGTCGATGGCGTACGTCCCTGCGGTCGCTGACGGCACGCGGTAGTGGTAGATCTTCCACTGGTCGCTGAAATGGATCTGGTCGTACACGCCCCGCTTCGACCCTTTCCACCAGTCGGTGCGTCCCTCCCGATTCGTGACGGTATTCGTGGCGCCGGAAGGCGTGTGCGGTTCGCCTGCGATCAAGAGACGTCCATCGAACCGATCTCCCATGGTGATGACGCGGCCGCGGATGCCGAGGCTTTCACCGGCGTTGCCGGCGGTAAAGAGGTCGACGCGCCGGAAAAGCGGTTCGGCGGCAGGGATGATGAAGTTGGCCTGCCGCGCGTGCGAGTTGCTGGCGGCGAGGACCTGATACTCGAGACCCGCGTTCAGCTCATTGAGTTGCGCGCGCACGTGATCGGCGAAGGTGGCGCGGTACTCCATCGCGGTATGCGGCAACTCATGAAACGACTTGCATCGCGCGGTGGCCTGCTCCGCGGTGATCTTGCCTGCTGCTCCCTCGGTCGTGGCCACCTCGCAGTCCGACTGCAGCGTTTCCGCGGCCCAGACGTAGAGGACGTAACCCTTGCGCTGGTCGGCCAGGAGGCCGTCCACCGTCGACTCGAGATAGACGTACGCCGGCTCGAGGCCGTGCGCCGGATCGTTCTTGATCTGCTCGAAGGCCCGCCTTGCGTACGCGCGCAGCAACGGCTCCTTTCCGCCGACCTGCGAGCGGACCAGTTGGTCGTTGATGACGCCGAGGAGGTTTTCCATCCGGTCTTTGAAAATGACCTGGCGCGCGAAGGCGCGCATCCGCTCGGGATCGAGTGAGGTCGGCTGCGTGCTTCCCTCTACGGGATTCCGGAACATGCGCGCGAACTGCTCGTCGTACACCGTGCGGATGTGCGAGATGTTCTTGCCAATCGTCGTCTCCGGCCCGACCTCGTCGAGCTTGAGCAGGATCAGCTTGTTCAGGTCATAGATCTGCCTCTGTTGTTCCTGGATCTGGGCGATCCCGGTCTCGATGTTGGCCAGGCTGCCGCGGATCTTGACCATGTTGTGGAGCATCCGATCCTTGAACTCTTTCTCCTTCTCGTCGCCGGCCAGCGTAGCGAAGAGGCCGCAGTACCACGAGTCGTCGGATTTGTAGTCGAGGTCCTTGGCTCTGCAGTTGGTGTTGTAACCCATGCTGGCCAGTTGGCCGACATACTTCTCCAGCCCAAACTTCAGCCCGGCCGCAAATTTTTCATCCGCTTTTTCGTCCGCGATCGCGGGCGCGGCCGAAGCGAGGACAAAACAGATCGCGAAAATGGACACGAAGGTTCTCTTCCTGGACATGAGCTCTCTCCTTCTCCGTCGTTGGAATGCAGATTGTGGAGGCCGGAACGGTTTCCAATTATGCCGACTGTGAGCCTGCTGAACAACGGTGCGTCGGGCCCATCAGGCTATGGAGTGCGCGTGGCAAGGCCATCGCTTTTTGAGGTTGGGCGCGAGCTGTAAGTTAGCCGTGACACAGTCACCTTCCCTCGCCCAAAGCGGTGGCGCTAACACGCGCACTCCATGGGTTGAATTACTGCGCCGGGACAAATGTCGGGTCTTGCGTTTTCTGGTCGATGACTGATCCGTATGCGGTGACTTTTCCTTGTCCGTCGATGACGCGGACGCTGATTCTGGCGTTGTAGACGTTGCCGAGTCCGAGGCTGCTGATGATGGAGAACTGGCGGTATTCGAAGGCGGCTAGCGGGATGTTGACCTTAGGGGCGACTTTGGAATCGGGCAGGACGACGGTCACCTCGGCGGTGGCGGGTTTGCCGGTGACTTCGGTCAGGCCGAGGTTGGTGCGGTAGCGGGGGGAGTCTTCCATCTGCAGGAGTTGGAGGGAGCGGTCGCCGTTGCCGACGGCGTCGGCGGGCGTCACGGCTTGCAGGAACTGGCCGAGGGTGCCGGCGGCGGTGTCGTCGAAGGTGCGGGCGGTGACGATGAGCGGTACGGCCGTGGCGGTCGTTACGTGGAGGGCGCCGCCGGTGTTCGTCAGATTAAAGGTTGAGTGCACGACGTCGTCGAGCGCTTTCACTTCGCCGGGCTGGATGGTCGCTGTCTGCGACACGCTGGCCGCCGGATTGCCGGTGGGGTAGAGCGTCAGGGTCGTCGTCTGCGGCGACGGACTGCTGTTGAAAATGCGAACGTCGCTGCGCCAGGTCGCGCCGGTGTCGAGGCTGGCCACGCCGGGGATCACGAAGCGCGACGCTCCGGGGCCGTTGAGCGGGACGCCGGAGACGAGGAGCGGATCGGTGGTGCGGTTGTCGATGACCGAGGCGTAGGCGGTGACCTTGCCGTCGCCGCTGACGGCTGCGACTTCGATGTGGCCGTTGGTCAGCGTGAGACCGGCGTTGCCGAGGAATCCGTTGAGCTGGCGCTGTTCGCCGGCGGCGAGGGTGATGGGAATGTCGAGCACCTTGTTGCCGGCGCCGTTGAAGACGCTGACGAGGACGGAGGCGGATTTGCCGGTCGCTTCGACCAGGCCGAGGTTCGTGTGGAACGTGTCGGTCTGTGCGATCTGCTGGAGCGCGAGGATCGTCGACGTCGATCCGGCAGCCTTGCTGATGAAATTCGCGATCGGGACGGCCGGGATGAACTGGCCGAGCGTGCCGAGGGCGGAGGTGTTGAAGGTGCGGCTCGAGGCGACCGTGGTCCTGGACACGCTGAGGTCAGGCTTGCCGGTCGGGTCGAGCGGCTGCACGGTGAGGACGCCATTCGAGGAGTCGTTCATCGCGCCGACGCCGAACCAGTTGCGGACGATGTCGTCGAAGGCGACCGTGCCGCCGGCGTCGATGCCGACGGTGGTCTGCTTCACGGCCAGCGACGTGGCGCTGCCGGAGCTGAACGTGAGCTGGACCTTCTTCGACGCAGACGCGACGTTGGCGATGCGGATGTCGCTCTGCCACTGCGAGCTGAAACCGGGCAGATGGCCGACGGACGGAATCACCACCGCCGTCGCCGCCGGGCCGGTGAGCGTGCCGGGGCTGACCGGCGAGGTGAGGCTGATCGAGACCGGGATGGACGTCTTCGGCGCGACGTCGAGCGACTGCTTGCCGCTCACGCCGGACGAGCCGTAGACGATGATGACGGTGCCGGTCCAGGTGCCGTCCGACAGCGAGCTCGGATCGGCGGAGATGGTGAAGTTGAGGCCTTCGGGCGGCATGATCCCGTTCGACGGCGTGACGCTGAGCCACGGCTTGTCGACGGTGGCGATGAACGACGTGGTGATGTTGGGCAGGCCGGGGACGTGAATCGGGAACGAGACCGGCGTCTTGCTGCCGGCGGGCACGGGGATGTTGATGTTGAGCGTGCCGAGCGGCGGCGTGGGGATGATGACGATCGGAGCGGCGCTGGAGAACGCGCCGGGGGTCGGATTGCAGCCGTCCAGGGCGCGAACGCGGTAGAAGAACGTGGTCGGAGCGTTCACGTTCTTCGTGAACGGCTGCAAGGTGCCGGGCACCGCGATCACGAACGGATTGGTGAACGCGGCATCCGCCGCTTCCTGCAGCTCGTACAGCGTCGTCCCTTCCGTCGGTGTCCACTCGACTTTGTAAGTCTGGCCGGTCGTTGTGACGCCGACGACGCTCGGAACGGGCGTGCCGGGAGCGTTGCAAACAGTGAAGGATGACGAGCTGCTCGTGGCCTGACAGCCGTTCGGACCGTTGGCCTGCACGCTCCAGCTGTAGGCGCCGTTCGGAAGGTTCTGCGTCGTGGAGTTGGTGTTCGTCGAAATGGTCTGCGTCGTTCCGCCGCTGGTGATGGAAACGGTGTAGGTCGCGCCAGGAATGCTGGTCCAGGTGAAGGCGATCGGCGAGCTGACGGTTCCGGAAATCGGCGCGTTCAGCGTCGGCGCCTGCGGACATGTTGCCGGCTTGACGATCTTGACGGTTGACGACGAGGAGTTGTTGCCCGCCACGGGATCACTGGCCGAGCTGCTCACCGTCGACGTGTTGACGATCGTGCCGGTGTCGGCGGTGACGCGGTAGCGGCTGGTGACGGAAACCTGCGAGTTGGTCGCGAGCGACGGGATGACGCACGGATACGGCGTCGTGCAGCCGCCGCTATTGCTGACGAACACGAGGTTCGCTGGCGTCGGATCGGAGATGACGACGTTGGTCGCGGTGCCCGGTCCATTGTTGGTGACGATGACGGTGAAGTCGATGAGGTCGTTGAACGCGGCCTGCGTGGGACCGGCCTTGAGCACGCTCAGATCGGCGACGCCGGTCCCGGAGACAGGCGTCACGGCCGTCGCGCTGTTGTTGGCCAGATTCGATTCGGGCGAGGAGGTGCTGACCGTCGCGGTGTTCGTGATCGACGGCGATCCGTAGCCGGGCGGCACGTTGTAGATCGCGGTGATGAGGACCGAGCCGCCGGGGTTGATCGTGCCGACGGCGCACGGGAACGCGCTGCAACCGCCGCCGCTGACCGAGACCGGCGTGAGGCCGGCCGGCGTCGGATCGGAGACGAACGTATTCGCCGCCGCCAGCGCGCCCGTGTTGGTGACGTTGATCGTGTAGGTGACGTTCGATCCGAGGGCGACGGATGCCGGGCCAGTTTTGGTGATGCCGAGGTCCGCCTGCGAGGCGACGGTGGTCGAAGCGGTCGCGGAGTTGTTGCTCGAATTCGGATCGCTGGCCGAGGTGACCGTTGCGGTGTTGAGGATCGGCGACGGTCCGCTGTAGTTGGCCGGCACGTTGTACGTGGCGGTAATGGTGACCGGAGGTCCGACGGCGAGCGCGCCGATGACACATGGGAACGCCGTGCAACCGCCGCCGGTAACGGAAACGGGCGTGAGACCTGCCGGCGTCGTGTCGGAAACGGTGACGCCGGTGGCGCCGGCCGGGCCGAAGTTCGCGACGGAAATCGTGTAGGCGATGTTCTGTCCGAGCGTGACGGCGGGCGGACCGGTCTTGGAAATGGCGACGTCCGCGGCCGCGCCCACATTCGTCGTCGTCGTCGACTGGTTATCCGCAATATTCGGATCGCCCTCGGTCGCCGACACGCTGGCGGTGTTGACGATCGGACCGCCGGAGTACGACGTCGGCACGTTGTACATCGAAGTGAGCGTGACCGATTGGCCGGCAGTGAGCGTTCCGATCGAGCACGGGAAGGAAGTGCAGGTCGAGCCGGTGACGGAGAGGAAGGCGATTCCGGTCGGCGTCGGATCGGAGACGGTCACGCCGTTCGCGGCCGACGGCCCGTTGTTCTGGACGACGATCGAGTACGTGATGTTCTGGCCGGGGTTGACCGGATTCGGCGGCGCCGGTGAAACGACGGTCTTGGTGATGGCGAGGTTGGCCTGCGGACCGACGTTGGTGGTGACGCTGGCACTGTTGTTCGACGCAACCGGATCGGCGACGGCGTTCGGCTGGACGGCGGCGGTGTTGACGACGGTCGCCGTCGACGCGGGCGCGGTCCAGGTGAACGTGAGCGCCGGCAGCGAGCCGCCGTTCGCAAGCGCGGTCGAAGTGGTGGTGCACTGGATGGAGCCGCTGACGATGCTGCACGTCCAGCCGCTCGCAGCCGTTCCTCCGATCGGGGTCGCGCCGCCGGTCGACGAATCGATGACGGTGATGGCGCCGCTGGTCGGATCGGGCCCGAGGTTGGAGATGTTGACGGTGTAGCTCAGCGTGTCGCCGGCGTTGGCGCTGGACGGACCGCTGTTCGTGATCTGAACGTCGGCGGTGGCAGGCGTGACGGCGGTCAAATCGAACGAGGTCGGGTTGTATGCGTACGTGACGGAGCCGCCGGGGTACGCCGGCACATTGACGGTGGTGAACGCGCCGGTATGGGTCGCGTAGGTGATGACCGGCCAGGTGGTCGAGCCGGTTGCCGGCGCGTAGCCGTTGATGAAGCTGCCGTTGAAGGTCGCGTCGAGGTTGGCGCTGCCGGTGACGTTGAGCTGATCGAACTGGCCGGCAGAGGGACCGGAGATTTTGATCGTGACCGCGCCGGTGGGGGGCGTCGTGCCCATGTCGAAATTGCCGGTGATGTTGATCGTGCCGACGGTCGTCGCCGTTCCCGGTTTGATCTCGCCGTAGTTGTCGACGTCGCCGGTGATGGTGCCGGCGCCGTCGATGATGCCGCCCTCGATGTCCATCGCGAAGGCGGACTGGATGTTGCCGCCGGCGAGCGTGGTCGCGCCGTCGTCCTGGAAGTAATCGCCCTGGAAGTTGAGGACGCCGCTGAGCGCCTTCATCGCGCCGTGATTGCCGAACTCGGGACCAAAGTCAGTCGTTCCGGCAGCGGCCGATTTCTGCAGCGTCACGTAGTTTTCGATGTCGTTTCCGAAGCTGCAGACGCATTCGGACGCGTGGACGCCCATCGTGCGGGCGCGGTGGGTGATGACGCGGCCGCGCGACGTTGCCATCGGCCGCAGCGCCGTCGCCTTCACGCGGCCCTTGCGGCCCGGTTTCAAGGAGTCGCCGATGACGAATGAGGTGCTGACGATCGGCGAGTCGGTCTTGATGTCGAACAAGCCGTCGTTGAAGATCACCGAGTCGTTTTTCAGCTCGAGGTAGTAGCCCGAGCTGAGAAGCGCCTTGACCGGCTTCCGCACCGCGCCGGCCAGAACGCTGCCAGTGGCCGTGTAGTTGATGGTGCCGAGGTTTTCGATGACGGCGGTATCGAGCGTGGTGATTCCATTCGCGGAGTCGATCGTCAGCGTCGCGCCCTCGGCCACGACGAATTCGCCGTCGTCGTACTGAATCGTGCCCGCCGACCAGGTACCGCTGCCGTACACGATGAAGTCGCCGATCAGTCCGAGGTAGCCGGCATCGTTGAAAAGAAAATCGGTCGTGTAGGCATCCGACTCGAATGTAACCGAGGCGGCGGCGATCGACGTTGTTCCGCCGATGTCGTAGTAGGCGTCGATGTCGGAGCTGCTTCCGTTGAGGAAGGCGACATTGCCGCCGCCGAACACCGCGGCGTTGTCCAGCGTCGTGTTGCCGGCGCCAAAGGCGATCGTCGCGCCGGAGTCGGGGATGAATGCGCCGTGGTGCGTGCCGTTGCCGGCCAGCGCGATCGTGCCGACGAACGCCTCGATCACGGCGTCATTGGTCGTCGGCGCGTCGATCGTCGACGTGCCGCTGCCGCTGCTCTTCACGACGAAGCCGTTCGGGAACACGCCGAAGCTGCTGCTCGGACCGCCGGTGATCGAGCCGTCCGCGGTGAAGTCGAAGGTGCCGTAGGTGTTGAAGACGGCGCTGCCGTTCAATGAGAGCGGGCTGTTGCCGGAGGTGGGGTCGACGGCGTAGTGGATGTAGCCGTAGTTGTTGAAGGTGCGGCTGGTCAGATTCATCGCGCCGCTGGCACCGGACAGGCTGCCCGTTCCCGTTCCGGCCAGCTCGGTTCCACCGCTGCCGGTGATCGTGCCGCCGTCCCAGAAGAAGGTGTTGCGGATGGAGAGGAAGCCGGGTCCATCGAGCGTGCCCGAGCTGAGCGAGAACGTTCCCGGCGAGGTGACGCCGCCGATGTTGAGCGTGCCGCCGTTGATGGAAAGCGTGCCGTCGCCGGAGACGACGCCGCCGGTAGTCATGGTGTAGGAGCCCGAGGGGAAGCTGAGCACGCTGAAAGAATCGATGACGAACGGGGCGTCGCCGGTGCCGCCGCCGGTGAGGTTGAGTGTTCCGGCGAGGATATGAGCTCCGGCGGATCCGGCCAGCGTGTTGAGCTGCGTGCTGACCGTGGTGGTCCCGATGGAGTTGATCGCGCCGCCGCTATTGACCGGTGCGATGCCATCGATCGTGCCACCGGTCAGCGACAAAGTGGCTGCGCTCTGCAACGTCAGGTTCGCCTGAACGGTCAGCGTGCCGCCGCTCAGCTGGAGCGTCCCGCCGCTCAACGTGTTGAAGCTGTTGAGGGTGACGTGTCCGCCGGTCTGGATGTCGACCATGCCGCTGGTGATCTGAAGATTCGAGCCGGGCTGCAGGTTCAGGGTGCCGGCGTTTGCGATCGTGAGCGTGCCGCCGCTCACCTTCATGGTCGCGCCGCTGGCGATCGAGGCCGGGCCGGCCAGCGTCAGCGAGCCGCCGGGTTGAATGTCGATCACGCAGCCGTTACAGCCGAGGTTGAGACTGATGAGGGGATTAGGGATGGCGCTGTTGATGATCAGCGTCGTGGGGGTGGCATTCACGTCCTGGGCGGCGTCGCCGGGGGCGCATCCGGGAAATCCGCCGGCCGGCGTCCAGACAGCGCCGCTCGTGTCGGTCCAGTTGCCGATCGGCGGCGGCGCGGAAGAGGTGACGTTGTAGACCGTCGGGACGCAGATCGCAAACGCCGTGGCGGTGCCGAGCAACGCGATGGCGGCGAGCGTGACGGCGGAGGAAATGAGGATCGTACGAAGTTTGAGGCGATCCACAGTCGTCATGGAGACACTCCTTGGGCAGCAGACGAAGGATTATTTGAGGCGAGCGTAGCACGGCCCCGCTGCTTACGATTCAGGCCTGCTGTCAGGATTTACCTCAGCCCTTTACACTTCCCACCATCAGCCCGGCGATGTAGTAGCGCTGCAGGACAAGGAAGACGATCAGCACCGGCAGCACGGTGATGACCGCGCCGGCCATCATCAGCTCGACGTCGAGCACGTGCTCGCCGAGGAGGTTGGCCAGCGCGACGGGAAGCGTGTGGTGCGACTGATTGGAGAGAATGATCAGTGGCCACATGAAGTCGTTCCAGGTGGACATGAACATGAACGTGGCCAGCGTGGCCAGGATCGGCCGCGCCAGCGGCATGACCACCGACCAGTAGATGCGGAACTCCCCCGCTCCATCGATGCGGGCCGCTTCGAGCAATTCCTGCGGCACGGAAAGCATGAATTGCCGGATCAGGAAGATCCCGAACACGGTCACCATCGACGGGATGATCACGCCCCAATACGTGTTGACGAGATGCAGTTTCTTCATCAGCAGGAAGAGCGGCAGCATCCCCACCTGCGGCGGAACGATGATGGCGGTGAGGAGGAAGCCGAACATCCGCTCCCGCCCGCCGAAACGCAGTTTGGCGAAGGCGTAGCCGGCCATCGATCCGAAGAGGACGGAAAAGACGGTGACGAGGATGGCGACGATGCTGCTGCTCAGAAAAGCGTGGACGATGTTCAGCCGCAGAAAGAGGTCGCGGTATTGCGCGAGCGTCGGCGCATGCGGAATCAGATGCGGCGGAAACGTGGTCGCTTCGCCGCTGGACATGAACGACGCGGAGAGCATCCACAGCAGCGGAAAAAGCGTCAGCAATCCGCCGGCGACGAGAAGTGTGTGCACGACCGCCGAGTTGGCGCGGCGCGTCATCGCTTCTCCCCCATCCGCATCTGCACCAGCGTGGCCGCGCCGATGACGAGGAAGAGGATGAAGGCCACCGACGCGGCGTAACCCATCCGCCAGAACTTGAATCCCTGCTGGTACATCATCATGACGATGGTCAGCGTCTTGTTCAGCGGCCCGCCCTGCGTCATGACGTACGGCTCGGCGAAGATCTGCAACTGTCCGATGGCGACGACGATGCCGACGAAAAGGAAGGTCGGCCCGAGCATCGGCAGCGTGACGTGCCGGAACTGTCCCCAATGCCCCGCCCCATCCAGCCTCGCCGCCTCATACAACTCCTCGGGCACATTTTGAAGACCGGCGATGAAGATGATCATCGTGTAGCCGAAGCCTTTCCAGACGGCGAGCAGGATGATGGCCGGCATCGCGTAATGCGGATCGCCGAGCCAGTCCGGCTGCGGAAGATGCAGCGCGCCGAGGGCGATGTTGATCAGGCCGAAGCGCGGGTGGTAGAGGTACTTGAACACGAGCGCCACCGCCACGAGCGTGGTGACGACCGGCGCGAAGTAGATGGTCCGGAAGGCGGCCTTCCATCGCGTCACTTTCGCGTTGACCAGCAACGCGGCAACGAGCGAGACAGCGACGGTCAGCGGTCCGCCGACCAGCGCGAAGTAGAGCGTGTTGACGAACGCCGTCCAGAACACGGGATTGGCGAGCAGCTCGCGGTAATTGCGCAGCGCGACAAAGCGAAGGTTGTGCACGTCGCCGAGCGTGTAGAGATCAAAGTCGGTGACGCTGAGCGCAAATCCGGCGATGACGGGCGCGAAGAAAAAGACGGTAAGAATCACGATGGCCGGTGACAGGAAAAGCAGGGCGGCCGTGGATTCGCGGTTTTTCATGGCGTAGCAGGGACGAGGGACGAGGGACGAGGGGAAAGCGACGCGACGTAGCGCCGCCGGCTCGGCGGCTGGACCGCCAGCGGCTCGCTGGCAGGGTTACGGGACGTGCCGCCGAGCCGGCGGCGGTCCAGCCGGCGGGCCGCCGGCGCTACGTCGTCGGCGACCCTCTTTTCCAACATCCAGCGGCGCTTCTCGAGCAGTTCATCCGCGCGTCGATCGAGCTGCGCGAGCGCCGTCGTCGTCGGAATCGTTCCGCGCGCGGCGGCTTCGCCGCGGTCGTAGATCGCGGTGGCGATCTGCTCCCACTCCGGCACTTTCGGCAGCGGCGCGACGCGCTCGAACTGAATGCGGAAGGCTGCGAATGCCGCGTCGTTCGCCAGCACCGGCGATTGCCAGGCGCTGCGGCGCGCGGGCAGATCGCCGGTCAATTCGTAGAAGCGCACCTGCTGCTGCGGCTCGGACAGAAACTCGATCAGCTTCCGGGCCGCCGCTTTATGTTTCGACGCGCGGAAGACCACCAGGCTTCCTCCGCCTGCCATCGAGATCCCGGTCGGCTCGCTGGCGTCATGCGCCGGCAGCGGCGTCGTGGCCCACTTGTCCTGCATCTCCGGCGGCAGGCGGCGGCGAAACTCGCCGACGTTCCACGGTCCGGTGATGTACATCGCGAACTCGCCTTGCCCGAACTGCTGGTAGAGATTCGCGATCTGGCTGTTGCTCACGCGCGGCGCGAAGCCGTCGCGGAACAGACTGACGTAGAAGTTGAACGCGTCGGCGAATTGCGGCTGCGAAAACGCGCCGCGCGTGCCGTCCGCGTTCAGTAGCGGCGAATGCGCCGACAACGCCAGCACCGTGAGCTCCTCGTACTGGTTCGTCGGCAACAAAATCCCCCACCGGCTTTTTTTCTGATCGCGAATGCGCGTCATCGCTTCGCGCCACTCCGCCCACGTGCGCGGGCCGTGCGGAAATCCGACCGCGCCCAGGATGTCGCTGCGATAAAAAAGCACGCGCGTGTCGACGTACCACGGGATTCCGTACAGCGTGCCGCCGACGATGTTCGTGGCCCAGATGCCGGGAAAATAGTCGCTCTGCTGGACTCCGATCGCGCCGAGGTCGTCGAGAGCGCGGATGGCCACGAATTCCGGCATCCACGTGTTGCCCATCAGCGAAACGTCGGGCGTCGACTCCCCCACGTACGCGGTCAGCAGTTTCTCGTGCGCCGCATTCCACGGAATCTGCTGGACGATGACGTGAACGTTCGGATTGCGCCGCTCGAACTCCGGCATCAGCTTCGCCACGAACTCCCCCTCGGAACCGAGAGCCCAGAATTCGAGGGGTTCTCTGCGATCGCTACTCTGGGATGAGCATCGCAGGACGAGAAGAACGAAGAGTGAAGTGTGAAGAGTGAGGAGTGAAAAAAAGCGGCGGTGATTCATGGCCATTTCACTCTTCACCCTTCACTCTTTATCAAGCCAGCCGCCTGTAAAACCCGCCCGTTTCAGTCCACGCACGATGTGCGGATTCTTACGCATCGTCTTCCACACCAACTCGCTGCGGTAGTTCTCGATCATCGCCACGATCGGACCTTCGTCGATGCCGAGGTAGTCGATGTCGAACCAGCCCTGGGCGGGATCGACGCGGCCGTGCTTCAGCTTCTCGGTCGTGCGCAGCGTTGGGTTGAATGCGTCGAGGAAGCCGTACTGCGAATAGAGATTCGTGCCGTAGCGCGTCGACATCTCGCGCATCGCCGGAATCGCGAGCTCCGGAGCAAACGCGATCGACGATGCCGCCGCGGTCGTGGCGATTGTGCCGTCGTCGCGGATGTCGTTCTCGGCGACGCCGCGCGCGGTGTACGAATGGAACTCGCGCAGCCGTCCATCGATCGTCACCGCCGCATCCATCGGACCATCGCATGCGGAAAGACCCCAGATGCGATCGCCGTAATCGCGCCAGCCGCCCGGATTGGCGACCGCGTACGCGTGCTGCGCGAGCACCGCGCGACGCGAATTCTCGAACCAATCAATTCCGTATGTCGAAATGACCGGATCCTTGATCCCTCGAAAGTCGATCCAGACCTCGGAGTACTGATGCCCGAACAGCGGCGCGAACTGCACGAACTGCTGGCCGTACGCCGTGCCCCATTTGTCGGTCGAGTGATACGCCTGCCACGCCTCCGGCTCGACCGGATGCGTCGGCGATCCAAGCGCGAGCACGACCAGGATCATGGCCTCGTTGTAGCCGCGCCAGTCGTAGGTGTGAAACCCGTTCTCCGGCGTCCACCCCATGCTCACCGCATGCGGACGTACTTCCTCCCACGTCCACTCGACACGCTCGTACAGCGTTTCCGCATCGCGCCGGATCTGCGTTTCTACCGGCGTCTCGCGATCGAAGTACGACTGCGCGAAGAGCGCGCCCGCGACGAGCAGCGCGGTATCGATCGTCGACAACTCGACCGTCTCGAAGCGCTCCCCCGTCTTCATGTCGAGGAAGTGGTAGTAGAACCCGTGATGCCCCGAAACGCCACGCGCCTCGGGACCTTGCTTCATCGCCAGCAGCGATTCGAGCGTCGCGCGCGTGCGCTCCGCGGCCGCCTCGCGCGTGACGTAGCCGCGCTCCGCGCCGATGCCGTACGCAGTCAATCCGAATCCGACCGCGGCGATGCTGGAGAAGGACGGCGTCGGCCAGCGATCGGGAACGAGCTGCGTGTTCGGATCGGCCAGGTCCCAGAAAAAATGAAAGCTGCGGCGCTCGACGTCGTCGAGCAGCGCAGCGTCCGAGGTCGGAACGACGGCGCGCTGCCGCGTGACCGGCGCATTGGCGCAGGCGGCGAGCAGCAGACAGAGAAGCGCCGTAGCGGTTCGCATTGAGGAAAATCGGGGCGGGCGCGTGCCCGCCCCGAATGGAGATTTAGAACTTGACGCGCAGACCGAGCTGCTCGCGGCGGCCGAGCGAAACGACGCAATTCGGATCGCCGAGCGTCGTCCGGTCATTGTTGTCGCCGACGAAATCGTTCAGACAGCCATAGTTCGTGAAATTGAATGCATTGAAGACTTCTGCGATGACGGCCACCGAGGTGCCGCGCACCGAACCGAACTCCTTCGAAAGCCGGAAGTCGACGTTGCGGTATCCATTGTCGGGATAGACCGCTCCCCGCTTCACGCCCGTCTGCAGGCGGCCGGCCAGACTGAAGCCCTTCGAGAAATCGGTGATCGGCGTCGCGCCGCCGGTGCCGTACGTGATGCTCGTGCTGAAGCGCATGTCCCACGGGATGCCGATGATGCCGGTGGCATTGAAGTGATTCGGTTCCGATCCCGGAACCGGATGCCGCGCATACGCCGCGGCCGACGGCAGATCGAGGCTGAACAAATCGTTTCCGTTCTGCTCCGACTTCGCATGGGTGTACGTGAAGCGCGCGCCCCAATGCGTCTGGTTCGTAAACGGACGGTCGAGCACGAGGCTCTCGGCGTCGTACCAGAAGCTCTTGCCCACCGGATCATTGATGATGACGGCGTTGTATCCCGGCGCGAACGCGCCGCAGCAGGTGCCGGACGCGGCGACGTACGTGATGCCGCGCTTGCCGCGAACGGCGTTGTAGCTCGCCGATCCGAGCCATTCACCGATGGCCTGACGGAATCCGATGTTGTACTGCGTCGAATACGGCGGCTTGGTGTTGTTGCTGAGCAGGTAGATTTCCGGATGGGTCGCGCCCTGAGCGATCAGCGTCTGCAGTCCGGCCGCGGTTCCATAAGAATCCTGCCACTTGATCGTTCCCGGACGTCCGTCCGGGGAAAATTCGAAGCGGTAGACCGGGAACTGCTGGCGGAAACGTTCGTCGAGCGTGGCATTGAGGAAAAGACGGTCGTAATACTTGCCCCATCCGCCGAAAAGGACCGACTTGCCGTTTGCGTTGAGGTCATAGGCAAATCCAAGGCGCGGCTGGTATTCGTTCTTGTACGGTTTGCGCTCACTGCCGGTCGAGAAATACTCGTCCGGGATGCTGATCGTCCGTCCGTCGAACTGGAATGACTTCCCTTTCAGAGCGGCCACGATGTTCGCCGGCGTGACGTAGTTCTCGTCGAGCATGTGCGACTCGTAATCCCAGCGCAGCCCGAGGTTCAGGGTCAGTTTCGGATTGACGGCCCAGGAGTCCTGGCCGTAAATCCCGTACTCATTGTTGCTGATCTTGAGAATCGGATTGCCGATGCCGTAATCGACCTCGAACGGCTGTGCGAACGTATTGCCGTTCGCCGGATCGTCGATGAACTTGTACAGCGGAATGCCATTGAGGCTCTTGTTGACGCTGTAATGCATGAAATCGACGTTGCCGCCGATCTGGAAACTGTGCGTACCGGCCATTTCCATCGGCGCGAAATTGAAGTTGTCGCGCAATTCCAGGCGTCGCTGATCGAAATCCTGAAGCGTGCTGTTGCCGCCGGTGCGGATGATGGTGGCGAAGCCGGGCGCGAAATAGAGCTTGCCGACCAGGTCCGGATTCTGCGGCTCCGGATTCCAGCCGAACGTCTGCAGGCTGGCGCTGGCCTCGTTCAATGCATTGCCGAAAATCATCTGATCGCGCAGCGTCGCGCCATAGACCCAGTTCTTGTAATTCGTGGCCGACTCGAAACTGGTCGTGCCGCCGAAATCGCGCGTCTCGTGCTCGCGGCGGTAATTGCCGCTGAAATCGAGCGTCTGATTCGCCGCCGCCTGCCAGCTCAGTTTTCCGAAGGCTAGCGTCGACTTGAACGGGCTGCTGAAGCTGCCGGCGAAGTTGCTGAACTGCGCTGCATATTTCGGAATGGTGACCGCGACCGCGTTCGAAGCCTGTTCGTCGTCGCCTTCGTACGTGGCGAAGAACTGCAGATGATCTTTGATGATCGGCCCGCCGAAGCTGATTCCGGGCTGGATGCGGTGATAGGACGTATTGCCGGTCAGGGTCGAGTACTTGAAGTTTTTCTTCGTCGCCGCCACCCACTGCTTCGGCTGGTAAAAGCCGAACGCGTCGCCCTTGAAGTCATTCGTGCCCGACTTCGTCACGGCGGTGATGATCGCGCTCGAGGCGTGGTCGTACTGCGCGCTGTAATTCTGCGTAATGACGCGGAACTCCTGCACCGCGCTCTGCGGGAACGGATTGCCGCGGCTGGAGTCCTGCCCTACCGTTCCGCCCTGCAGCACGTCGTTCTTCGTGCTCACGCCGTCGATGAAGATGTTGGTCTGCTCCGGATCCTGCGCGTCACCGGCGAACGTCTTGCGCTGCGGGTCGGTCGAAAGCCGGATTCCAGGCGCGAGCGCGGCGAAGTTGAGGAAGTTGCGGTCGTCCTGCGGCAGGTTCTCGATCTGCTGCGTGGTCACGTTCGTGGCGATCTCGCTCGTGCGCGTCTCCACCGCCTGATTGCCGACTACGGTGATCGTCTCTTTCAGGACTGCCGTCGTCGACACCTTGAGATCCATGTCCAGCGACTGGCCGACCAGCACCGTGATGTCCTGGCTCTTCGGCTCGAAGCCCGACGCGGCGACGACGATGTTGTACGTGCCGGGCGAGAGACCCGCCAGCGTGTACGAACCGTCGGGACCGGAATGCACGGTCTTCACGAAACCGGAGCCGGCATTCACGGCGTTGATCTCCGCGTTCGCGACGCCGCTCCCCGCGTCATTCGTCACCTTCCCGCGAATCGTCGCGGTGGTCGACGTCTGCGCGAAGACGGTCGTGGCGAACAGCAATGCCACTGCAAAAAATAAAAACGTTCGTCTCATGACATCTCTCCTTTTTCGGGAACCCGTTTTCGGCCATTCTTCAGAATGCGTTCCGCACGATGCGGTTGCGTGTTTTGTTTCGGTTGCGGTTTCGGAGCGCCGCACGATTTGCGGACGACGAGCGTGGTGGCGACGAGGTCGTGCTTCGGCGCGTGCGCGCCTGGATTGCTGATGGCGTTGAGCAGGAGACCGAACGCGCAGCGTCCCATCTCCGCGATGTCGACGCGCATCGTCGTCAGCGGCGGGTTGACGTAACGCGCGACCGGAATGTCGTCGAATCCGACCACGCTCATCTCCTCGGGCACGTTGATTCCAGCCGAGGAGAGCGAGGCCAGAACGCCGACGGCCATGGAGTCGTTCGCGGCAAACACCGCCGTCGGACGCGGCTCCAATTCCGCCAGCCTGCGCCCGGCGTTAAATCCCGACTCCTCGGTGAAATCGCCGTTGCATTCGAGTGCCTTGTGTGCCGCGATCCCGCGCATGGCGTGGCGGTAGCCGCGCAGCCGCTCGCGCGCGTCGGCGTTGTGCTGCGGACCGCGCACGAACGCGATGCGCGCGTGTCCGAGCTCCTGCAGATGACGCATCATCGTCCGCGCGCCGCCGTAGTTGTCGATGGTGATGGCGTCGCCGTTCGGCGTGGCGGAGTTCAGCAGAACGACCGGCATCGCACGCGACCGCAGCTCGTCGAGCGGCGCGAGCGTTACGTCCGGCGCCATCACCACCAGCCCGTCCACGCGACCGCGCATCGTGTCGACGACGTTGAGCATCTGCGCCGGATCGCTATGCGAGCCCGAGACGAGGATGTGATACCCCTGCGCCCGCGCCGCGAGATCGATTCCGCGAATGACCTCGGAGAAAAATTCGCCGTGCACGTCCGGCAGGACGATGCCGATGGTCTGGCTGCGGCGGATGCTGAGCGACCGCGCGGCGACGTTGGGAACGTAACGCAGCGACTTGGCCGCGGCGCGAACGTGGCGCGACGTTTCCTCGCGCACCAGCTCTTTGCCGTTGAGGACCCGCGAGACGGTTGCGACCGAAACGCCCGCGCGCGCGGCGACGTCATGAATCGTCGCTGCGGCCGCGCTGTGGCGGCGCCGTACGTTGCGAACTTGCGGCCTGCTCGGCATCTGGTTTTGTCGCTCGCGATGTAAACGGTTACATTTTGCGGTACGCTACTCACATTCTCTGGTGCTGTCAATGAGGAGATTGAAACGATGACCGATGTCCGCTTCCCCGACGGCTTCGTCTGGGGCTCCGCAACCGCCGCCTACCAGATCGAAGGATCGCCGCTCGCGGACGGCGCCGGCCCGAGCATCTGGCACCGCTTCAGCCACACGCCCGGCCGCATGACCAACGGCGACACAGGCGACGTCGCCTGCGATCACTACAACCGCTTCGCCGAAGATGTGGCCATCATGAAGTCGCTCGGGATGCAGGCGTATCGCTTCAGCATTTCCTGGAGCCGCATCCTCCCCGACGGCACCGGCCGCGTGAATCAGAAAGGTCTCGATTTCTATCGCCGCCTCGTCGACGCGCTGCGCGAGGCCGGCATCCTCCCGATGGCCACGCTCTACCACTGGGACCTCCCCGCCGCACTCGACGACCGCGGCGGCTGGCTGAATCGCGACGTCGCCAACTGGTTCGCCGAATACGCGAACGTCGCCTTCCGCGCGCTCGACGACAAGGTCGAATGGTGGGCCACGCTCAACGAGCCGTGGGTCGTCACCGACGGCGGCTATCTGCACGGCGCGCTCGCGCCCGGACATCGCAATCTTTTCGAAGCGCCGCTGGCCTCGCACAATCTCCTGCGCGCGCACGGCAGCGCGGTCGAGGCCTATCGCGCCGTCGGCAAGCACGCCATCGGAATCGTGGTGAACATCGAGCCGAAGTATCCCGACTCGCAAAGCGACGACGACCTCGCCGCCACGCGCCGCGCCGACGCGTACATGAACCGGCAGTATCTCGATCCCGTCTTCCGCGGCGCGTACCCTGAGGAGATGAAGGACATTTTCGGCGAAGCGTGGCCGGAGTTTCCCGCCTCCGATTTCGATCTCATCAAACAGCCGCTCGATTTCGTCGGCATCAACTACTACCTGCGCGCAGTGACGAAGAACGATCCGGCGCAGGTCGTCGAACGCGCCGCGCGCGTGCGCCAGCCGCAGTCGATCTACACGGAAACGGGATGGGAAGTTCACGCGCCGGCGCTGACCGACGTCCTGCTCTGGTTCCGCGACCGCTACGGCCCGACGCCAATCTACGTCACCGAAAACGGCGCGGCGTTTTACGATCCGCCGTCCGCGACTGACGGCGTGGTCAACGACCCGCTGCGAATCCACTACCTCCGCGAGCACATCCGCGCCGTGGCGAATGCGATCGCAAAAGGCGCCGACGTCCGCGGCTACTTCGTCTGGTCCCTCCTCGACAACCTCGAATGGTCCCTCGGCTACACCAAACGCTTCGGCATCGTGCACGTGGATTTCGCTAGCCTCAAACGAACGCTGAAAGAGAGCGCGACGTTTTATGCGGAGGTAGTGCGAAGTGGAGGGGCGGTGCTGTAGGCAAAAGGGAACGGTTTCACGCGGAGACGCGGAGGAGCGGAGAAAACCGGAGCTTCTCCGCGTCTCCGCCTCTCCGCGTGAACCCGTTCCCTGTAAAGTTCGCGCCACATGATCGTTCACCTGATCGACGGCACGTACGAGCTGTTCCGGCACTTCTTCGGCATCCGGCGGTTTCGCAAGGATGATCCGCCGTTCGGGGCGGTGGCGGGCGTCCTCGGCACGGTCGTGCAGATGCTCGAGGGCGGCGCGACGCATATCGGTGTGGCGACGGATCATGTGATCGAGTCGTTTCGCAATGACCTGTGGCCCGGATACAAGACCGGCGCGGGGATCGATCACGCGCTGTGGCGTCAGTTTCATCCGCTCGAGGAGGCGCTCGTGGCGATGGGCGTCGCGACCTGGCCGATGGTCGAGTTGGAAGCGGACGATGCGCTGGCCTCGGCCGCGTTTCTGGCGGCGGCCGATCTGGACGTCGAGAAGGTTTGCATCTGGACGCCCGACAAAGATCTCGCGCAGTGCGTCGTTGCCGATCGCGTCGTCCAGGTCGATCGGAAGAGCGGACAGATTCGCGACGACGCCGGCGTGCGCGCAAAGTTCGGCGTGCCGCCGGCGCTCATCGCCGACTACCTCGCGCTGGTCGGCGATGCCGCAGACGGCTATCCCGGCATTCCGCGCATCGGATCGAAGACCGCCGCGCAACTTCTGAATCGCTACGGCCGCCTCGAAGACTTCCCCGCCGAGGTGCTCGGGGAGAAGCGGGAGCTGGCGTTGCTGTTCAAGGATCTGGCGACGCTGCGGACGAACGCTTCGCTGTTTGATGATGTCGATGAACTGCGGTGGCAAACTGCGTCGCCATCGTTCGCGTCGGTCGCAGAAAAAATCGGCGACCCGCGCCTGGCCACGCGGATTGAAAAGCTACAGAAAGGATGACGCGCATGCTCGCACACCGAATCACTCCCATCCTGAACGTCTCCAACATCGTCGAGAGCTTCGAATGGTTCGAGCGCCTCGGCTGGAAGAAGGGTTGGGATTGGGGCGATCCGCCGACGTTCGGCGGCGTCTGCTCCGGCAAGTGCGAGATCTTCCTTTGCCAGGACGGCCAGGGCGGTCGCGGCAAGAGCGACATCCCCACGACATTCGGTGTCGATGATGACGAGAACAAAGGCGTCTGGATGTCGATCTGGGTCGATGACGTCGACGCCATCCACAAGCACTGCATCGAACAGGGAATCGAGATTACCTGGCCGCCGACCGACGAGCCGTGGGGCGTGCGCGAGATGCACGTACGGCATCCGGATGGGCATGTGTTCCGGATCAGTCAGAACTTGGAGGAAGAGGACGAGTAGGTCGCCGCTGCGATCCGACGTGGAATTGTCGATCGCCCGAGCACCGAAGGAGCGAAATGTGATTTCTCAATCACGCGCCCGCGCGTGCATCGATGACGATTTGAAATGGCGGCAGACATGCGGAATCCTTGTCGCGCCACGATATGAAATCTGTCCCCGGTCGTCATCCCTCACCCACTCTTAACGCGATGCGCAATCTTCGCGCGAGTGGAGAAAAAAGTCTCGAAGCGCTCGTTTCACGCTTGCTCATGGACCTGTCGGGCGAGGATGTCCGGCTTTGTCAGGCCGGAACGCAGGGCGGCGTAGATGCCATCGCAAACGTTCCTTTTGGGGTGGAGGTAAAGCGACACAAAAACGATGTTTCAACGCGCGAGTTGCTAGGTGGTTTGACGACCGCAGCCCTGAGGTACCGCGAGTTGGAGTTGTGGGTACTTGCGGCAACCTGCACCGTGGGAGCGCAAGCTGCCGACGACCTCCGTCGTGCTGGCGAAGAGCGTGGCATCGGAATTTTGCTCTTGGACGCGTCGCCGCCAGCCAAGCTTCCCGAAACGATCCAAATCGTCGCGCTCGCAGCGACCAACGTCGATGCGACGACGACGATCCTTTCTGATCCATCGTGGCAACAAGGCCGTGAATCGCCCAACATAGACGCGATCCGCGCAGAACTGAAGGAAATTCGCGATGAGGCGGGGTTTGACGCCTGGACAGAGCGTCTCAAGATATCGCTGCGAGACCTTCCGACCTGGCGTCACTTCGTCCGAAGGCACAACGCCATTTTGCACGAGCAGATTGTCCAAGATGCGCAAGCAAATTTCGTAACGCCATACAACCCAACCGAGGCCATCGCTCGCGATGCTGAATCGGAGTTGTCGACGTGGCTCGATGAATGTGCAACTACAGACCATTGTCCGATCGGCGTAGTCGTCGGCGAACGCTACGACGGGAAAACGTGGCTCGTCTATCGATGGTTATCCGAAAACCTAGTTCGTTTCACCTTGCCAGTTTTCTTCTTCTCGTCCGATGACGTGAAAGCGGCCAACGGGCATGTGACGACGATGATTGAGGCGCAGGTGCGCCGTGCGATGCAATCGTTTTCGGGTCATGCCGACGCGATGATTGAGCGACAACATCGCGCAGCCGAGGAAAGTTCACGTCCTTGGTGCGTGATCGTGCTCGACGGTGCGAACGAGTACACGACCGACCCGACACCATTTCGAATCGCTGTCGCAACGGCTGTACCGGTCGTGGTGCGTCAAGCGAAAGCTGCTCTCATCGTCACCTGCCGTCGTTACGACTTCGACGACAACGGGTGGTGGCTGGAAAACCGTCCGTACCGCTGCTTCGATCTCGGACCGTTCAACGACCGTGAGTTTAACGAAGCTCTTTCTCGCCGTTCGCTTTCCGCGAATGACATTGCGCAGTGGGCCGAATCGGCGCGGGATCTCATGCGGCATCCTCGCTACTTCGGCCTCGCCGTTCGGTTCTGGAAACAGCTGCCACTCTTCGGTGTCGTAACGGCGGACGTTCTCCGCTTTCTCGACGTGGGCGAAAAAGTCATTCCGCGCTCGCCGGGCGTGGAGTTGAAGCCGGAAGCCTTGCAGGAGGTTTTGACCAGCCTCGCTGAGGAGTGGTTGAACCAGAGAAGGCTCGATCTCAAAACCATTCGCAGCCGGGTGGGCGCGGTAACGCAGCATGTCGACGCCTCGGTCGAGAGCATTGTCTCGCGAGGTGTTCTCTCGAAACAGAACGGCCTTTTCACGCTCAACCCTTCGCAGTTTGAGTTTGGGATGGGACTTCTCATTCGAAACACTGTTTTGAGAACCGATGAATCTCAGTTCATTCGCGCGCTCGATGAACTGCTGCAACCACATCGGAGCGATGACGAGAAGGTTCGTTGGCTTCGCGTCGCAGTCGCGACTTCAGCCGTTGCGAATGACGCGACGACACGCCCAGAAGTTCTCGACTTCCTCGTGGCGGAATGGCTGTCGGCACGCAACTTCTCGAAGGATGATCTCGATGATCTTCGGAGCCTCGTGCCTCTCCTTCTTGAGTCGATACTCCGACTGCTGTCCTCAAGCAAACCGCTCCATAAAAACATCCTGACGGTTGCAGAACCGATTATCCGCGCGGGAATCGATCGCAACCCGACCGCGGTCGCTCGCGCAGTGCGGAAATGGTGTCGCATCGTCCCTGCCGGAGCTCATTGGTTCATCGGCGACGAAGGCGCGACGCCGCCTGACATTGAGAGTGTTCCTTTCGAACCTTCGCTCCAGGATCTCGAACTGCGTGTTTCGGACCGGAGCGCAGGACAATCCGTTCGCGAACGTCAACGCCTCGGTCTTTCGCTGGCTTGGGAGCGCCCTGATTTGCTTGGCCCACTTGACGCACTTGCACTCCTCGCTTCACGCAATGCTGTCGGCGGGTATCTTGATGAAGCTGAATACTTAGCAATCCGCAGGACTCTCGCAGCGAGCGATGTGGCGTGGTATGAGGGAGAAGTCGAGGCGTGGGCAGCACAGCCGAACGCCCGACGCATCGCCGTTCTTCGAGATCTAATCCTTGTAACGCAACGCGAAGACTTGGCTTATTTGCTGGCTCGACTTCCGCAGAGAGACTGGCCCGACTTGCGGTGGAGATTCGGACGAGAGGAACTCGCGAAAGTTGGGCGAAGCGGTGACTGGAAACAGACGCTCGACGAGGCAGAGAAGACAGCGCATCTCGCCATCGATCCAGAGTGCCCCGCGCCATCAAGGGCGTGGCGGGCGAAATTCGCGAGGATTGCGATCGAGCGATTTGCCGGATCACGCCAGCTTCACGCAGGAGACTTTCAATCGCGTGACGATCTCGATCTACGCGATATCGAAACCTCCCTCGCGGCGTGGGCACCGAAAGCGGGAGTTCGCATTTGGCGTGCACTGTTCGCCGACATTCCACGTCGCATTGAAGAAGGCGACCCGACGTGGTCGTGGGTGCTCGCAGGACATCTAGCTGTCTTGAAACCTTCGCTGCGGCGAAGACTCCTGCGCAGCGTCCTACACGCGATACCAAAGGTAAAAACAATGCACCATGCGCTCGAGCGAGGTTACGCGTGTGTCGTTGCGCAATCATCTGCGTTGCAGCGCTTGCGTCTTCTTCTTGCTCATCCATTCGAAGCGGAGTGGCACACCCTGTACAAGCCACTCGCACTTGGTCATGACGACGCTTTGCGAAGGCTGGCGATCGCCGCCGTTCGTGCGCAGGGGGATTCTCGCCAGCGCAAGCGGAGTCGCTGCCTTCTCGTATGGATCGGCGGGATGGATCTGACAGCCATAGATATCGAGCACCTCAGTCTTGATATCGCAAATGACGATGGCATCGCGATGGAACTACTTCAGAAGTCGCGGCTTGCGCCAGGAACCTCGCCTGACGCCGTCGCTTCTCTCACGGAAGTGGCGCGCAATTTCGCCGAGATCGCGCGTCAATACGATGCATTTCTTCTGAGCCGCAACTTGGGCTTCGAGGGCCTGACCGCGATGGGTGTCATTCATGCTCTCTCAGCACCACAGACGGCACGAGCGAAGGGTGCAGCCGCCGATCTCTCAAACGAAGCAGCAGTGAGAGAAGGACTGCACCAGCTCGCCGTGCAAATCACGAATCACCTCTCCGAGCCGAACTCGCAGATTGGAAGGTCGGAGCAGTTTCCAACAAGTCTTGCGCGCGAGGTCCCGCACGAAGCGTTTGAGGCGTGGGTGCGGTTGCTCCTGTCGTCACCGATCTATGCGCATCTTCTTCACAGTGGCCTGCTGGCGCCGGTTGTGGAGCATGCATTGGAGACCGCGCATCCCGCGGCAGCGCAGTTATGGGAACTGGCTTATCCATTTCACCGCGGCCAAGCGATGGGCACGCGATTCACCAAGCACGGGCTGGACTCAGCCCTTTGTGAGCTTCATGACCAGGAGCTCGACGACGATACGGCACGAACAATACTGCGCGATCTCATTCGAGACACTCGTTCGGATTCGGAACTGATTGAGATCGCACTGGCTGCGCGGGTCGAGTCGGTCGCACGTCTGACATCCATCGTTCATGAAATGCTCGTAAGCGCGGAAGAGCTTGATCGCGCGCGGGCCAGATACATTGCAGGGTGGCTGCCGGCTGACGCGGACCTCCGTGCTCGACTTCTTGACGAAGATCCATCCCCTTGGGTGAAAACGATCGGTGAGGCAACGATCCGTCGCCTCGACCGCGAGCTTTGGGCTCAACATTGGCTGGCGCGCTTTCTTTCCGAACGACGCACGGAACGCCGATGGGCTGCGGGGCGTCTTTTCGTCGCTTGCAGCGACGCGGCGACACCTTTCTGGGCGCGAGAGATGATCTGGAATGCCTCGCGCTCACCGGCGACTCAGCGTGCCGAAGCAAGCCTTCTGCTCGGTACCATCAACAAAAAACCCGACGACTCCGACCTTCGCGATACCTTCCTCGGCTACAAGATCCGCGAGTTGGAAGGGGTTATCCCACCTTGGCGTCGTGCAATTCGCTGGGACGACATCGACGTCAGCAAGGATGCCGAAGGCATAAGTGCGTCATGAAGCTCGCGTATCCATCCGCAGCCGCTACCCGCGTTGCGCGCTGGCCGAGAGAATCGCTGACGCGATTGCGTTGAGCGGGTGCACCGTCCCCACGCCGCCGCGCGCGATTGCTTCGCGCGGCATGCCGAAGACGGCGCAGGTGGCTTCGTCTTGCGCGATCGTCGACGCGCCGACGGCGCGCATTTCGTGGAGGCCGGTGGCGCCGTCGTTGCCCATTCCGGTGAGGATCACGCCGACCGCGTTGGGGCCGGCGGATTGCGCGGTCGAGCTGAAGAGGACGTCCACGCTCGGCTTGTGGCGCGAGACGAGCGGACCATCGTTGAGGTGGACGCGGTACTCGGCGCCATCGCGGACGACCAGCATGTGCCGGTTACCGGGGGCGATCAAGGCGCGGCCGTCGATGATGCGGTCACCTTCCGCGGCTTCCTTCACAGCGATGCGGCACGTCTGATTCAGCCGCTGCGCAAATGCGGCGGTGAAGACTTCCGGCATGTGCTGGACGATGACCATTCCGGGCGCATCGGGCGGAAGCGCTTCGAGGATTTCGCGCAGCGCCTCGGTGCCGCCGGTCGACGCGCCAATCGCAACGACCTTGCGCGTGGTGCGCATCAGGCGCGGACGCGCCGGCGGGAGGATCACGTCGGGCGAATGGCGCTTCTCGATGCGCATCCGCGGCGGCGTGCGCGCCTTCGCGGCGGCGCGGATCACGTCGATGAACATCTCCGTCGACTCGGTGAGAAAGTCATGAAGGGCGATGCGCGGCTTGCCGACGATCTCCACCGCGCCCTCTTCCAGCGCACGAAGCGCCATCTCTGTTCCGCGTCCGGCCAGGGCCGAGCAGATGACCACCGGCAATGGGTCGTCGGCCATCAGCTTGCGCAGGAACGTCAGACCGTCCATGCGCGGCATCTCGATGTCGAGCAGGATCACGTCCGGCCTCGACACGCGCATTTTCGTCAGCGCGATCAGCGGATCGGCCGCCACGCTCACCTCGATCTCCGGCATGCGGCGGAAGATGGCGATCATGGCCTGGCGCATGACGGCCGAATCGTCGACGACGAGCAGGCGGAGCGGATTGTTCTGCATGCGTTAAACGCCGGCGCGGCGATAGACCGTCGGGCCCGCGTGCTCCATGCCGAACGAGCTGGCAGCCAGGCTCTCGGAATGGCCGAGGAAAAGAAGACCGGCCGGCGAGAGATGGTGGATGAGACGCCGGATCACGCGCTCTTTCGACTCGCGATTGAAGTAGATCAGGACGTTGCGGCAGAAGAGGAGATCGAACGCGCCGCGGATTCCGTAGTTGTCATCGTTCAGATTGATGCGGCGGAACTCGATCATCGACTGCAGCGACGGATGCGCGCGCATGCGCCCTTCTTCGCTGCGCACGCCGCGCAGCATGTAGGCCTTGCGCAACCGCTCCGGAATGTCGTTGCTGCGCTCGATCGGCCAGACGCCGTCGCGCGCCGCGGCGAGCACGCGCGTGGAGAGATCGGACGCGAGAATCTCCACCGACCATCCCTCGGTCGATGGAAAGTGCGAGGCCAGCACCATCGCCAGCGTGTACGGCTCTTCACCGGTCGAGCAGGCCGCGCTCCAGGCGCGAATCCGTTTCGGGATCCGGCCTGCCTCGCCCGCCGCCCGCCACTGCGGCAGGATCGACTCTTCGAGGAAATGGAACTGCTGCGGCTCGCGGAAGAAGCGCGTCTCGTTCGTCGAAATGCAGTCGAGCATCGCCGTCCGCTCCGCGCCATCCGCCACGACGTGCTCGTAGTACGCGGTGAAATCGCGGCAGCCGAGCGCTCGAACGCGGCGCCCGAGGCGGCCGCTCACGAGCGCCTTCTTGGCCTCGGAAAGATGAATGCCGGCCTCGCGATAAATGAACTGCTGCAGCATGCGGAACTCGCGGTCGGACAGCGGGCGGATGGCGGTTGCGTCGCGCATGGCTAACCCGCGACAACCGCGGCGGCGTCGGTCACTTCGTCCGCGACGACGGTCGAGCCGGCGGCGACGATTTCGTCCGAGGAGAAGACGCGATCGATGTCGAGCAGCAGAACGAACTTGCCGTTGCTGCTGGCCATGCCGAGCAGGCAATCGACGTGAACGCGCGGACCGAATGCCGGCGCCGGCTGGATCTGCTCCGCGGTGAAATCGACGACCTGATGGACCGAGTCGGCCATCACGCCCATGATCAGCGTCTCGTCGTCGGCCTTCAGTTCGACGATGACGATGCACGTGCGGCGCGTGACCTCGGTGGCCGGCAATCCGAACTTGATGGCCAGGTCGATGACCGGAACGACGGTGCCGCGAAGATTGTGCACTCCGCGGATCCACGGCGGCGTGCCCGGCACGCGCGTCACGGCGCCGCATTCGATGATGTCGGTGACCTGGAGGATGGTGATGGCGTACTCCTCGCCGGCCAGAAAAAATGTGAGGTATTGATCGTTCGCTTGCATGGCCTCTCCTAAAAATGCGTGTAGTCGACGAAGGCGGCCGGCGCGGCGGGGCGCGCGACAGCGGGTTGCGGGTGCGCGGGACGGAAGGGAGCGACGGTGCTGCGCGGCGGCGCGACTTCGCGATCGCCGTTCGTTTTGAAGTACGCGATCGTCTGCTGCAGCGCCTCGGCCTGCGAGGACATCTCCTCCGCCGTCGACGCCAGCTCTTCCGATGCCGAGGCGTTGCGCTGCGTCACCTGATCGACGAGCGTCATGGCGCGATTGATCTGCGACACGCCGCCCGACTGCTCGAGCGATGCGGCCGTGACCTCGCGAACGAGATCGGCGGTCTTGCGGATCGTGGGAACGAGATCGGTGAGCAGACGGCCGGAGCGCTGCGCGACGTCGACGCTGGACGTGGCCAATCCGCCGATGTCTTTCGCCGCGACCTGGCTGCGCTCGGCGAGCTTGCGCACCTCGGTGGCGACGACGGCAAAGCCGCGGCCATGCTCGCCGGCGCGCGCCGCTTCGATGGCGGCGTTGAGCGCGAGGAGATTCGTCTGGTAGGCGATCTCCTCGATGATCGAAATCTTCTGCGCGATCTTGGTCATCGCTTCGACCGACTGCTTGACGGCCTGCGCGCTTTCGTCGGCGTCGGCGGTACCCTTCACCGCCATCTGTTCCATCAGCCCGCTGTTCTCCGCGTTCTGCGTGATGGAGGCGCTCATCTCCTGGAGGCTCGACGTCGTCTCTTCGACCGAGGAGGCCTGCTCGCTGGTGCCCTGCGAGAGCGATTGCGCGCTGGAGGAGATCTGCGACGACGCGACGGTCAGCGACGCGGCACCGCTGCGGACTTCGCCGATGATCTCGGTGAGACGCTCGATCATGTTGGCGAGCGCGGAGCCGAGGGCGTCGCGATCGGAGCGCGGCGTAACGCGGACGCGAAGGTCGCCCGAGGCGATGCCGGTGGCCGCGGCCACCATCTCGTTGTTCGAGGCGATCATTCTCTTCATCGCGCCGAGGAGCATTCCGGTCTCGTCGTTGCTTGACGACGTGATCTGCAGGTCCGACTCCCCTTCCGCCAGTTTCTCGGCGATGGTGACGACCTCCAGGATCGGGCGCGTGATGCTGCGCGTGACGGCGACGGTCATGAAGAGAACGACCAGGATGCCGGCGATGAAGACGGCCCACATGGTGCTGCGGGTGCGCGCCGCGGAGTCGAGCACGACCTTCTCTTTGGAATTCATGCGCTCGTTGTTTTTCGTGGCGAATTCTTCGAGCGCGGTATCCATGCGGCGGATGTCGTCCTTGAACGGCACCATTGCGGCGTTGGCGTCCGCGGGCGTCTTGATCGTCTTCTCGGAAATCTGCTGCAGGACTGACTGAAAGCCGATCGTGTAGGTGGAAAGGTCGCTGCGGATGCCGCGCACCAGCTCCTTGTCGGCCGGAAGCGTAGTGGTCTGTTCGAGCGTGTTCAGATGGGCGTCGAGCTCGGCGTGTTCCGCTTTCCACTTGTCCGAATAGTCGGCCGATTTCTTCTCGTCGCCGATATTGAGAAACGAGTCCTTCTCGTAGCGCCTCAGTTCCAGGCCGTTGACCTGCGCCGCTGAGGCTTCCTGCATGAGTTTCGCGTCATGATGAAGGATGCCGTAAGTGGTTTCTACCGTCTGTGAAAGGCCCCAGAATCCGGTCAGTCCGGCCACGGCGACCAGCACAACGCTGATCCCGAAGGCCAGCGCCAGTCTCTTTCCGATTTTCATATTGTTGAACATGACGTTTCCCTTGTAATTAAAGTTTGTAATGGACAGTGAGATCGAAAACGATCGGGACTGGCTCGCCGTTCTGGCGCGCGGGCTCGAATTGCCAGTGCTTCAGCGCCTCGAGCGCCACAAAGGAGAGAGTCGGAGCAGGAAGGGCGTGAACGATTCGCGGAAGCGTCGGCTGGCCGTTCTTATCGATCACGATCTGAACGACGAGATCGCCGGCAATGCCGAACCGTGACGCGCCCGGCGGAAACTTCGGCACGACCTGCTTGACGATGCGCGCCGGAGTCACGCGGCCGGAGGGTGAGTCGGCTTCCGTAAATGGGTGTCTCTTGAGAAACTCGCCGGGCGCACCGAACGAGGAGAGATCGCTCTTCGCGATTGCGGGCGAGATTTCCTGAGCGATATACCAATACCAGAGAGCTTCGTTGATCTTTCCGAGACCAGCGTTCGCCAGCGCCTTGTGCGTGAGCGCGGTGGCGAGCATGGTGTCATCGGCTCCGCCGGCACCGAGGTGCTCGACCATCGACGAAAGTGCCTGGTCGGCGATTTTCAGAGAATTGGCGTAATTACCGGACCGCAGCGTCGCAGCGCTCTGATTGACTTCATTGCGCCAATCGGACGCCGATGCGGTACCGATAAATCCCGATAGAAGCAGCGTAAATATACAGACTTGGATGCGATTTGACATGGAGATCTCCTGACTCGCCGTTTCCGGCGAGTGTTATTGAAATGAATGTGTTGTGATTTACGGCTGCTTTACGAAGGGATGTTCAAAACTGAGATAGAGGAAGACAGACTTCCCTCCGCCGTGATTGGTAATCGGAAATGCGAGCCCTGGAACGATCTGCAATTTGCTCGGGAAGTCGTATGACCAGCGGATGCCGGGACTCACAGTGGTCTGCGAATCGTGGCCACTTCGATCCGACGTTCGCGACCAGAGCGTTTCGACGAGAACATTGAAGCGATGATTGACGAGCCAAACGAAACTATTGCCGGCGGTGATGTTGTGCGTGTGTTTCGACGGGATCGTCGTCGCGGCCAGATTCCAGTGCGCGACGAGCGCCGGTGTCAGCACCGTGCTTACGGGCAGCATCACTTGCACGCCCGTGCCGCCGCTTCCGAGGCCGCGGCTCTCACTACCGGTCGGCAGAATGACGGTGAATCGCGGTGAGACCGCCACCTTCGCATCGGCGTCGCCGATCCATTGATAGCGATAGTTCAGCGCGACGTCGCCGATTCCTCGCTCGCCATCGACGTTGGCCATCGCCAGCGTGTAGCTGAGCTGGTGCTTGATCGTCGGCGCCGGCCACTCCTGCGTGAACGTGTAGAGCCAGTCGCCGCCGTGCGTCGCGCGCGAAAACGTCTGGATGTGCTGCACGACGCCGGGATCCTGGTTGTAGGCCTCCTCGATGAGGAAGCTATTGTCCTGGATCTGCGACTCGGCTTCCGGCGGCGGCGTCTGGGCAATTGTCGGCAGTGCGATCGGCAGCGCGAGCAGCAGTGCGGAGAGCAGCATCATCGTCCGCTTGCGCTTGCGCGACCGAACGGTTTTGCCGAAGAGACGACGAAAGAATTGCATCAGCGTTTTCATTAGAAACTCCCGAAGTCCGCGTAGTGTCCGCGGCCGTTGCCCGGGACGTGAATCACGGGCTTTGCAATCGTCGCCGAAACCGGCGCCACTTTCACAGGCAATTGTTCGTGGCCGGTGCGGAAAAATTCGACGAGACTCTGCAGCCCGTCCGCCTGTGCCGCCATCTCCTCGGCGGTTGCCGCGAGCTCTTCGGACGCCGAGGCGTTGCGCTGCGTGACCTGATCCACCTGCGAGAGCGAGCGATTGATCTGCGACACGCCCGTGGCCTGCTCGTTCGATGCGGCGGCCACTTCCTGCACGAGACTGGCGGTCATGCGGATCGCCGGAACCAGCTCGCCCAGCAACGTGCCGGAGCGGTCGGCGCCGACGACGCTGCTGGATGCCAGCGCGCCGATCTCGCGCGACGACGCCTGGCTGCGCTCGGCGAGCTTGCGCACCTCGGTGGCGACGACCGCGAAGCCGCGTCCGTGCTCGCCGGCGCGCGCCGCTTCGATGGCGGCGTTGAGCGCGAGCAGATTCGTCTGATATGCGATCTCTTCGATGATGGAGACCTTGTCGGCGATCGACTTCATCGCCGCAACCGTTTCTTTCACGGCCTCTCCCGTCTCCTCGGCGTCGCGCGCGCCTTTGACGGCCATCGATTCGGTCTGCTTGCTGTTCTGCGCGTTCTGCGCGATCGAGGCATTCATCTGTTCGAGGCTGCTGGTCGTTTCCTGCACCGCCGCGGCCTGCTGGCTGTTGCCGCTGGACACCGACTGCGCCGTCGACGACACCTGGCTGGCCGCGGACGACAGCGCGCCGGCGGCGGAGCGAACCTGGCTGATGACTTCGACGAGGCGCGCGATCATTTTCGAGAATGCCTGGCCGAAACTGTCGGCGTCGGAACGCGGCTTGACGTCAACGCTCAGATCGCCGCCGGCCATCCGTTCGGCCGCCGCGACCATCTCCTTGAGATAGGCGTACATCGAGTTGATCGAAACGCTCAACTCGCCGAGCTCGTCGCCGCGGGAATCGAACTCCAGCTCGTCGCTGACGTCGCCCTTCGCCGCGCGGCGAACTGATTCGGCCATGCGCACGACCGGCTTGGCGATCGAGCCGGAGATGGCCAGCGACAGGATGACGCCGAGGATGACCAGCAGAACGACCAGCGTGTACGTGAGCGCGAGCACCGTCTGGTACCGATTCTGCGCGGCGGTGAAAGCCTGGTCGGCGAGGCGCTCGGTGGCCTGCTCCATCTGCTTGATGATCTCTTCCTGCTGATGGCGGACCGGGAGATATTCGGTCTCGTACTTGGTCTTGGCCAGCTCCGCCTTGCCGTCGCCGATCAGTTGCAGCACTTCGTCTTCGAGTTTGTTGACCGAGGTTGAATCCATGTCGGCGGCGCGCTGAATGAGGTCGCGCACTTCGCCGGCCGGGGCCAGCTGCTGAATCCTGGTGACGTCCTTGAGAAACTCGTCGTCCGCGTCCTTCTTGCGCTTCAACTCGTTCTTGTCGGACGGATCGATGAGATAGCCGCGGATTCCGTCGCTCATGGTCATCATGTCGAAGCGGAGCTTGAGGCCCTGCTGGCGAATGGTGTCGGAGACGCCGACGACGTTTTCGAGCTGGTGGATGCTGGTGGTGAGCAGCTGCAGAACCGCCACGGAAACGGCGGCGCCGAGCAACACGACTGCGAAGAATCCGGCCATCAGCCGGCGGCGAATGTTGAAGTTCATGATTGACTCCCTCTGGTTGCAGCGGCGCTGTCAGCAGCGCGGCGGATGATTTCCTGGACATCGAGGATCAGGGCCACGCGCCCGTTTCCGAGGATTGACGAACCGGCCACTCCCGGGACTTGATTGAGGAAACGCACCATCGGTTTCATGACCACCTGGCTGCTGCCGAAGAGGCGGTCGACCACGATTCCGGCGCGGCCGTGCTGATGCTCGACGACGACGACGTTTTCGCGCGTGTCGTCCGCGGCCTCGAAGCCGAAGAGGCTGCGCAGCCGCACGAACGGCAGCGGCTCGCCGCGCAGATTGATGACGCCGACTTCGCGCTCGGCATCGGCGGTCATCTCCGTACATTCGACGATCGTGTCGATGGGGATGACGTACGTCTCGTCGCAGACTCCGACGGCAAATCCGTCGATGACAGCGACGGTCAACGGCAGCCGGATATCGATCGTCGTGCCGCTGCCGGCCTGCGAGTCGATGCTGAGCGTGCCGCGCAGCGATTCGACGTTGCGCCGCACGACGTCCATCCCCACGCCGCGTCCGGAGATGTCGCTGACCTCGGACGCGGTCGAGAAACCGGGCCGAAGGGTCATGCTCCACAGTTCCTGCCGCGAAAGCCGCTCCGGATCGATGCCGAGCGCGCGCGTCCGTTCTGCGATGACGGCTTCGTTTAACCCGCCGCCGTCATCGTTGATGCGGAACACGATTCCGCCCGATTGATGCAGCGCGGTGATGCGGATCGTTCCAACGGCGTTCTTGCCGCGCGCCAGGCGAACGTCCGTCGATTCGAAGCCGTGATCGACGGCGTTGCGGATCATGTGCGTGATCGGATCCTTCAACTGCTCGATGACGGTGGTGTCGACTTCGACATCTTCACCTTCAAGAACCAGCATGGCCCGCTTCCCCTGCGACGCGGCGAGATCGCGCACGACGCGGTGGAAGTGCCGCAGCGACGGCCCGACCGGCACGAGACGCACGTTCATGATGGCCTCCTGCAGATCGAAGCTGAGGCGATCGAGCTCGCGCATGGCGTCGAGCATTTTCTCGTCGCCGCTGTCCTCGGCGATCTGGCGCACGTTGCCGCGCACGGTGGCGATCTCGCCGGCGAGGTCAAGCATGCGGTCGAGCTTCTCGATGCCGACGCGCAGCGTGCGCGCCGAACGCGACGACCGCGCGATCTGCTGCGCGTAGATGTCGGTTGTGATCGCGCCGCCGGTGAGGCGAAGCAGGATGGCGTTCTGAACGTCAGTGAGCGCGCCGTTGCCGTTGACGGAGCGCACGGCGACGTCGCGCAGGACGTCCACCGCTTCGAGCAGTTGGCTGATGCGCGCCACGCTCGTTTCGATGCGCCCTTCGCGCATACCGTCCAGCAACTCTTCGATGACGTGCGCGGCCTGCGTCAGATCGTCGAACTGCAGGCACGCGGCGTTGCCCTTGAGCGTGTGCACGCCGCGAAAGATGTCGTGCAGCAGCTCGTCGTTCTCCGGCGTCTGCTCGAGGCGGAGCAGCGTCTGCTCGATCTGGTCGAGGATCTCCTCCGTCTCGCCGATGAAGGCGTCGATGAGCTCCTGACGATCGTTCTCGTCGAATCTGAATTCGCTCATCGTCAGATCTCCTTCGTGAACGCGCAGCCGTTGCCGGTGTGAAAGAGCAGCTTGCGTCCGCGCTGGCCGCCGGTCTGTTCGGCGATGGTGGCGATTCCGTGCTTTTGCAGGAGCTGGCGCGCCACGGCGGCGTTCTGATCGCCGATCGATTGCCGCGTCGAACCGCCGCTGCCGAGGATCGACGCGCCGCCGACGATTTTCGCCACGAGCCGCTGCGTCGACGCGCCGGCGGAAACGATCTCGTCGATCAGCCGCTCGATGGCCACGTTGCCGTAGCGGAGGTCGGTCTGCGCGCGCAGCGGATCGCTCGGAAGCAGGTAGTGATTGATGCCGGCCAGGAGCGCCTTCTCATCCCACAGGCAGACCGCGATGCACGAGCCGAGGATCGTCGACACGAGCAGCGGCTGGCTGGCGGTGAAGACCTGGCCGGGATAGAGATAGACGGTCCGCAGTTTCTCGGAAGCATCAATCGCACCGACAAGAGTGTCGATGCCACATGGATTCAGCGCGGCCATCAACGCACCGCCGCCGCTGTGAGCTCGTGAAGGTTCGCGCAGTAGAGCGCCGTCGACGCGTGGATGCCGAGGAGCTCGAACAGCTCGTGATCGACCGGCTGCAATCCCTGCTTGTGTTCGAGAAGGCGGAAGACCAGGATCGCGCCGATGATGCGCTCGCCGACGCGCAGCGGAACGCACGCCGTCAACTTGTCCTCGCCGCCGGAGACGTCATCGTTGACGAAGACCTCGCCGCCGAGGAGCCTCTGCCCGATTGGACCGCTGCCGGCCTTGAAACTTTTCAGCCGCGACAGATCGACGCCGAACGACGACGCCAGCCGGAATTCGTTCGCATCGTCGGCGAACTCGAAGATCGCAACCTCTTCGGAGCCAATCAGGTTGACGACGATTTCCTGAATCGTGGTCAGCACCGTTTCGCGCTCGACGCTGGCGTGAAGCTGATACGAAGCGACGTAAAGATTCGACAGGTTGCTGCTCTGGATCTCGATCTGGTGGTACTGCTTTGCGTACGTCTCGTTCTCGTGTTCGACGTCTTCGAAGCGGGCGCGCAGCCGCTCGATCTCGTGCGTGGCCTCATCGCGTTCGTGCTGCGCGCGGTCGAGCTGCATGCGCATTTCCATCCGCTCGGTTTCGAATGCCTCGGCGGCGCGGCGCAGCTCGTCCTTCTGCTCCAGGACGACGCGCGCCTCCATGACTTCCAGCTCCAGCCGGCGCTTCGCGCTCTCCAGCGTCGTCGCCATCGCGCGCAACTTTTCGTTTTCGCGCAGCAGGCCCTGCGTGTACTGCTGCAGCTCCTCCTGCACGGCGGTGATGTACGAGCGATCTTTCCCCTCGGCAGGCTTGATCACTGGGTCACCTCGTCGCCGAGAAAGTTGCGGACCTTGGCCAGCAGCTCGATGGCGTTGATCGGCTTGGTGACGTAGTCGGTGCAGCCGTTTGCCCAGCCGGCTTCGACGTTAGCCGCCTCGCCGCGCGTGGTGACCATGATGATCGGGATCTCGCTGGTGGCGCGCGTGGTGCGCAGCAGGCGGCACGCTTCGAAGCCGCCCATCTTGGGCATGATCACGTCGAGGAGGATGAGGTCGGGCATGTGCTCGGCCGCCTTCAGCACTCCCTCCTCGCCGTTGTTGGCAGTAACGATTTCGTAGGGGCCGTTTCGGAGAATGAATTTCTCCATCATGAGAATGGTGCTCGAGTCATCAACGAGAAGAATTTTTTTGCGGTTCATGCGTGCTCCTGTCTGTTCGTTTCGTAGGTGTGGGAGTGGACGATCGGGTTGCCGCCGCCGGCGGTCAGCGGAAGAGCGGGACGCGCGAAATAGAAGCCCTGCACGAGGTCGATGCCGAGCGAGGTGACGGTGTCGAAATCGGCCAGCGTCTCGATCCCCTCGGCCACCACGCGCCCGCCCAGCCGCGAGGCCAGCAGCACGATCGATTCGATCGCAGCGCGCGACGACGGCTTGGAGGTGCAGTCGGTGATGAAGTAGCGGTCGATCTTGTACAGATCCGGCCGCACTTCGATCAGCATGCGATGGCTGGAGTAGCCGATGCCGATGTCGTCGAGCGCGATGCGGACGCCCAGGGCGCGCACGTCGTTGAGCGCATCGAAGAAGGCGCGCTCGTCCCAGAACTTCTGCTGCTCGACGATCTCCAGGATCAACCGCGATACCGGCATGTCGTGCGTGCCGCAGGTCTCGACGAGAAAGTCCGCGAGGTTCGGATCACGCTCAAGAGTCGAGGCGTGGACGTTGACGGAGATCGCCGGCGATCCTGGAACTCCCGCGCCCGCGGCGATGGCGCGCGCCAGACAGGCGCGATCGACTTCGACTTCCTTCCCTTTGCGGCGGACGTATTCGAAGAGGACGTTCGCCGCTTCGACGTTGGAGTCTTTCGGCCCGCGCGCGAGCGCTTCGAGCGCGAAGAGCACCGTCTCGCCTCCGGCGATCTCGAAGATCGGCTGGAAGAGAATCGAAAGGCCGCCCGGCGAGAGGATGTCGTGAAGCAGCGTGCGGCGCTTCATGACGCGGCTCCCATCAGGCGATGCACGGTCGCGGCGATCTCCGGCAGCGGCGTCGGCTTGGCCAGGAACGCTTCCGCGCCGAGGGCGCGTGCGCTGCGCTGGATCTCAGGAGCGGTGTGCGCGGTGAGGATGATCACCCGCGTGCCGCGCGAGTGATGCCGCACGAAGCGCAGGATTTCCAGCCCTTCGACGGCATAGCTCCAGGAGAGGCGCAGGTCCGCGATGACGATGGCGTAGTGCGAGGTGGCGATCAGCGCTTCCGCTTCCTCCAACTCGCGCGCGCAATCGACATGAAACCCCTCGCGCGTGAAGAACTTCTTGAGTGCTGTAAGAACGACCCGCTCGTCCTCGACGAGGAGCATTCTCGATGTCTGGCGATGATGTGCGGCGTGTGTCATGTCCGCCATACATCGCAACGGCGGGACCACGAAGTGGCATATGAGTCAAGTTGTATCGCTGCAACGACTTAGCTCGAAATGAGGCCTTCTCGGATCGGTCAGGATTTCAAATTTTCAAACACGGATTTCGAATCCTTGCGCAGTGCCGCAGAGCGGCTCAAGAAGGTAGCGAGGGGTGAGAGCGAAGCGAACACCCCTCGAAAGGAGGCACGCCACGAATTTCGTGCCGCGTCAGCGGCACTGGAAAAATGTGACACTCCATCTGGTGCCGCTGACGCGGCACGCTTCATTCTCGACTCTCGTTCGAGGGGTGCTCGCGATGAAGCTGCTCGCACCCCTCGCTATCCTCTTGAAGCCGCTAACGCGGCGGTGGTGGCGAAGCAGGATCTTCGCTAGCTCTCTTTCCGCAGCGCGATCCGGTGCTTGCGCACTTTGTAGTACAGCGTGTTGCGGGTGATGCCGAGGCGTTTGGCGGCTCGGTCGATCACGCCGTCTTCCTCTTTCAGCACGCGCAGGATGTGGCGCGACTCGACTTCGGTCAGCGTCAGGCGCGTGTCGTCGGCGGCGCCGTCGCCGGAGGGGGATTCGAAGCGGAGGTCGGAGCGGCGGATCTCGTTGCGGTCGCTGAGCAGCAGCGAGCGCTCCAGCACGTTCTTCAACTCGCGGATGTTGCCCGGCCATGGGTACTGCTGCATCGCGCGAATGGCGCTGTCGGCGAACGTCGCGCCGCCATGTCCAAGCTCGTGCGCCGTGCGGCCGAGGATGTCGGCGGCGAGGATGGGGATGTCCTCGACGCGCTCGCGAAGCGCCGGCAGACGGAGAACGATCGTGCTGATGCGGAAGTAGAGATCCTCGCGGAAACGGCGCTCGCGCACGAGGACGGTCATGTCGTGATGCGTGGCGGCGATGAGGCGCACGTCCGCGAAGCGGTCCTTGACGTCGCCGAGGCGACGGAAGCGCTTGTCCTCGAGGACTTTGAGGAGCTTGGGCTGGACCTGCAGATCGACGTCGCCGATCTCGTCGAGAAACAGCGTTCCTCGGTGCGCGAGGTCGAAGAGCCCCTGCTTCGCCGCGATCGCGCCGGTGAACGCGCCGCGCTCGTGACCGAACAACTCCGACTCCAGAAAGTCTTTTGAAAGCCCGGCGCAGTTCAGATCGACGAACGGCTCCTGCCGCCGCCGGCCGTTGCGATGCAGCCAGTTGGCGAGAATCCCCTTGCCCGTTCCCGTCTCGCCCTGAATCAGGATGGGGCGATCGGTGGCCACGACTCTGCTGATGTCGGCTTCGAGCTGCTTGATGGCGGCGCTGGTGCCGTTGAAGGGATCGAGCACATCGCGTGATTCTTTCTTGCGGTCGGCCTGATCGGCCTGGCGGCTGCGCTGCGTATCGAGCGTGCGGTTGAGAATGACCAGCAGCGTCGGCAGCTCGACCGGCTTCGTCAGAAACTGCTCCGCCCCTTCCTTGATGGCGCTCACCGCCAGCTCGACGCTGCCGTGCGCGGTGAGGACGATGACCGCGACGCCAGCGTCGATGGCCTTGAACTCGGGCAGCAGATCGAGCGCGGTGCAATCGCGCAGTTTGTAGTCGAGGATGATCGCGTCCGGCCGCTCCTTCCGCGCCTGCGTCAATGCGGAAATCCGGTTTTCGGCATCGAACACTTCGAACCCCGCGGTCGTGAGAAAGCGGCGAATGGCCATGCGGATGGCCGGCTCATCGTCGACGATCAGCACCTTGTTGCGCGTCATTCCGCTCATTGTGCGCCGCTCCGGGCTGCCGGTGTGTGCTCGGGCAGCGGCAGCAGCACGCGGATGCTCCCGCCCCCCTCGGCACGATTCGACGCCACGACTCTTCCGGAATGCTCTTCGACGATGCGCTGCACGATGGAGAGACCGAGCCCGGTTCCGCCTTCGCGCTGCGAGAAAAACGGCTCGAAGATGCGCTCGAAATCGTCGGGGCCGAAGCCGGGACCTTCATCCTCGACGCGGCACTCCACCCATTGCCGGCCAGCGTGATCGACGACGTTGCAGCAGACGTCTACGGCCATGCCCGGATCGGAGTACTGGATGGCGTTGTCGATGAGGTTTTCGAACACCTGCCGCAGCCGCGACGGATCCATCAGCAACACAGGCAGCGTGGCCGGCATCTCGTTCCGGATGGACACGCCCGCCGCCTGCGCCGCGGGGCGGCGGCTGTCGATGGCCTCTCCGACGACGGCCCGCAAGTCGCCGCGCTCGATGGAGAGCGCGGCCGGCTTGCCGTACTCCAGCAACTCCTGCATGAGGTGCACGAGGCGATTGACCTCCTGCCGCAGCGTGGCGCCGCATTCCTCGTAACCGGGCTGGCTCATCTCTTCGTGAAATGCGTCGAGCGTTGCCGAGATGCCGAAGAGCGGATTACGCACCTCATGCGCGACGCCGGCCACGAGCGTGCCCATGGCCGAGAGAGTCTCGCTGCGCCGCAACGATTCCTGCAGTTCCACGATGCCGGTGATCTCCCAAAGCACGAGGATGAATCGATCGGCTCCGTCGCCGGGCGTGGCCAGATGCGAGACGATGATGTCCCACGTTCTGCCGCCGGCGTCCTTCGTTTCCGCCGTCGTCCCCTGCCGTTTGCCGGCGATGTAGGAGACCAGTTGCGCCGCGGTCTGCCACGGCTCGCCGGCGGCGATGCCGCCGATCTGCCGCCCGGCCATCTCTTCCTCGGTCAGTCCGCTCAACTCGAGCGCGGCGCGATTGACGCGGACGACGGCGCCGCTCCGTTCCATGATCAGAATCGGCGTGGTGACGGCGTCGAAGGTTTCCTGCCACTCGGCGGCCGATCGCTCCACCGCACTTTGCAGCCGTTTCTGCTCAGCCTCGGCGCGCCGCCGCTCCGTGATGTCAAAGCCGCTTCCGACGAGGAATGCTTCTCCCTTAACGTCCATCCTGCGGCCGTTGAGGTGGAAGTCGCGGACCTCATCGCCGAAAACGACGCGCGCTTCCGTTTCCGCGTATCCGCGTTCGAAGACTTCGGCGACCTTTCCCATGACGCTCTCATGATCGCCCGGATGAACGAGATTGCCGACTTCCAGGTTCGCGACCTGCTGGCCGTCGAGGGCGGCCAACTGCTCCATTGTGTTGTTCCAGCGGACGTACTTCCCCTGGCGGTTCAGCACGAAGAAGATGCCGGTCATGGCGTTGACCGCAGTGTCGGTCAAGTCCTTTTCTTCCTTCAGCGCCTCTTCCATCTGCTTGCGCTGCGTGATGTCGCGAATGACGACGATGCTTCGCCTGATGCCGCCGATCGTGGCCACGTGGAGGTTGACCTCGGTCCAGAAGAGATGCCCGTCCTTGTGCTTCGAATGCCATTCGAAGAGTTGCTTTTCACCCGCCGCCGCCTTGCGGATGCGCGCCAACGCGTCCGCGGCCGTGAACGACGCATCGCCCGCGCTCACCCCACCGATTCCGATGCGGCGCAGCTCTTCCACCGAATAACCGACCATCGCGCACATGGCGGCATTGGCGTCGAGGATGGCGCCGCTGTCGATGTCATTGATGACGATGGCGTCATTGACGGCGTCGAAAATGGAGTGGAACCGCTCGCCGCTCTCCTGCAACTGCCGGTACCGCTCTTCGAGCAGCCGCACCATCGTCGCGATCGACGACTGAACGTTCGCGAGCTCTTTCGGAAAAACCGGCGCGAGACTGACCGGCGCATCGCCGGAACCGCCGCTGACGGCGGCTGCGTACTGTTCGATGCCGGTCAGCGGCCGCACCACCGCGCGCCAGAGGACGAGATAGACGGCGAGAATCAACAGCAGATTGATGGCCAGCGTTGTCAGCGCCATCGAAATGAGCGAGCTGCGAAGCTGCTCGTGAATGTAGCGCGGCGTGGCGAAAAGCCGCACGTTGCCAATGCGCTCGCCGGAGAAAATGATCGGTTGCTCCGCGAGCATCAATCCGGCCGGAGAAACGTTGCCGTCCGACGCGACGAAGTTTCCGGCGCCGTCGCGGGCACGCGCCTGGATTTTTCCCGCGGCTTCGACGACGACCGCCTCGACCTGCGGGGTCCTGGCCTGACTGTCGAGGATTTTGTCGATCTGCGCGCGGTCGATGTTCCAGACCGGCAACGCCAATGCGGCGGCCAGCTCTTCGGCCTGCGCTCCCACGCCCATGCGCAGCCGCGCCACTTCGCGTGCATTTCCGGAGACGTACCCGATCACCGCCAGCACGCCGAACAGGAGCGTCGTCACCGTCACGAGAGTGGCGGCGACGATGACGGCGACGGAGAGTTTTCGGCGAGCCATCACTTCCACGTTTGCGGATCGAACCACAGCCGCTTGTCGGCAAACGGCGTCTCAGGACCGACGAACGGGTTGGCGATTCTGAAAATGCGCCGCTCTTTCAACCGCAGCTGTTCAATCTTCCGCCGCTGGTAGGCGTCGAAGATCCGGTCGTACGTCCCGTCGGCGATCATCATGCGCATCCCCTCTTCCGCCCGAGCCGCGAGCCTCCGCCCTTCGTCCGTCTTCGGAAACCAGAAGTACATCGGCAGCGGGTAATAAAGAATGATGCTGTCCTCGATCGCGAGCGCCGGCAACGATTTCTTTCGCTGTCCATATTCGTCGAGCACCTCGGTGGCCGCGCGCAGGAAGACGTCGAACCGTCTGTTGACCAGCATTTCGAAAAGACCGTCGTAACTCGACCCCGTGACGACCTTGAGGCCGTTCGATTTCAGGATGTCGACGTCGATCCATCCCAGTCCAAGTCCGTAAGTGAATCGGCGCAGGTCCTGGATCGAGTGGACCGATGCAAACCGCTGCTGCTCATCCTTGCGAATGAGAAAGACGCAGTACCCGCCGAGGTTCTTGTCGACCGGGATGCGGATCGGGATCAGGTGCTGCTCGAAATCAGGAGTGGTGCTGAGGTACATCACGCTCAGCTTGCCGGTCGCATTTTTCAACTCGAACGCCTGCCGCCGCTCGGTCATGAATCCGGACGGCACCATGCGATACGCGCCCCACTTCGGCGTGGTCCGTTCGAGCGCCGTCTTCAGAATCTCCCAGTGATACAGATAGCGAACGTCGAGCGACGACTCCGGCGCATGGTAGACGTACGTCATCACCTGCGCGCGCGACGCGTCAGCGAACGTAAGCAGCAAAAAAGCAAGGAGAAACGCCGGCCCACGCGTTCCCATCGGTCTATTGGAACACTAAATGGCGGATTCTCTCAGGTAAGAAGAAACCTCGCGGCGGAGCGTCGGGATTTTGTTCTCGACAATGTCCCAGATGATTTCGAGGTCGATTCCGAAGTACTCGTGAATCAGAACGTCACGCAGGCCAGCCATTTTCTTCCAGTCGACTGCGATCTTGGCGCGAATCTCATCAGGCACGTTCTTCGCCGCCTCACCGATCACTTCGAGGTTTCGCACGACCGCATCGATGGTCTTGTCATCGTGACGAAACTCTTCCGCGGTGAAATTCAGAGTGTAACGAGCAACTTTGTCGCACGCCTCGACGATGTCATCGAGAAAAACCGCGGCATCACGCCGCACGAACCGCCTCGCTGAGAATCCGCGCACGGAGTCGGGTCTTGATCGCGCTCTTCAAAACCAGATCGACCTTCCGCCCGAGGAGTTGCTGCAGAAAATCCTTGAGGTCCATGTAACGGTCGAACGATTTCTCTGAGAACTCGACCAGGAAATCAACGTCACTCTGTGGACCCGCGTCTCCGCGCGCGTACGACCCAAAGAGCGCCAGTTCGACGACTCCGAGGGCGGACAGGCGCCCTCGGTTCGCATCGATCGCATTGAGGATCTCGTCACGAGTCATATCTAGTTCACGGCGTCAAGGAATCGATACAGCGCATTCACGGTCTCGGTCGCCGCAGCGCGCGCTTCCTCGCACTTCTCCGGCGTGTCGCAGAGCGTTTCGAGAAGCTCGCGCGCGGTCTGCGAATGGTGAACGTCGGCGTCCATGTGCACGGCGAAGAAGGAGATGTCGCGCGGCTCGGTGATTCCGTACCACGCGGCGAGGCCGTCGATCTTGGTCTTCGAAACGGCCGGAATCTGCGACTCGTACGCGTAGAGCGCGGCCAGACCTTCGTGCAGTTTCTCGCTGCGCGCGAGATTGCGCATCGTGGCGATGAGGTCGGACGTTGCGACGTTCGGCGTCGTCGACTTTGCATCGGCACGGTCGACGCCGAGGGCGTCGCAGAAGCGGAGCCAGAGCTCGGGATGGTTTTCGGAGCCGCGCTCCTCCTCGATCAGGTTCTCGAGCAGGTACTGGCGGATGGCGACGTCGTCGGTGTGCGCATGCATCGCGCTGAGAAACGTTGGAAACGCGACCGTGTACGGATAGTACTGCCGCGAATACTCTTCGAGCTCGCCGCGCGTCAGCTCGCCGGCATTCCAGCGCTGGTAAAACGGATGATTGAGCATGTGGCGCTGGCCGATTTCGCCGTCAAGAATTTCGATCACACCGGTCATGACTGCCTCCAATTCGTGATGAGGCAGATTACCATCACACCGTCCGCAGCCGCCCGCTTCCGGCGCCTTTCTGGCGATACATCGCTTCATCCGCTTGCCGCAACGCGGCCTCGGCATCCCCGTTGACGGGAAGAGTGGCGTGGCCGACGGAGAACTTGATCGGCGGTCCGTCGCTGCGCTCGAACTTGAGGCGCTCGCGGACGTTCTCGACGCGCGCCAGGATCTGTTCCGGATCCGCGGAGGGAGCGATGACGACGAACTCGTCGCCGGCGTAGCGGATCACGTGATCCTCGGGGCGGAAGCTGGCCTGCAGCACGCGCGCGAAACGTTTGAGGCAATCGTCGCCGGTTTGGTGGCCGTGACGGTCGTTGATGCCTTTGAAGTCGTTGAGATCGAAGAAGAGGATCGTGGCGCCGCTGCGGAAGACGCTGCGCAGAACGTCAGGAAGAGCGCGACGATTAGCGAGTCCCGTGAGCGGATCGCGGTCGACGAGTTCCTGCAGCACTTCCTGCGCGGCGAGGAGATCGACGTTCGATTGGGTCAGCTCCTGCTGGATGGTGCGGTAAAGAATGAGCACGCATCCGAGCGCGATCAGCCATTCCGCGCCGGTGTCGAACGAGGAGTACGACGCCAGGAAGATGCCGATCGCCGACTCCGAGACGAAATGCTGCGGAAACAGATGCGCACCGTGTGCGAGCGTTTCGCTGACGGCAAGGAGGGTCCGAATCGACAAGCCGGCGGTCAGCCATCCGGCGCCGGGCGTCCGCGTGATGAGAAGGAGCACTGCGCCAAAGCCGAGGATCAGTGCGATGACGGCGGATTGCGCGGTGCCGAGTTTGTCGATGTGGTCGAACGTGAATGCGGCGACGATCGCGTAGGCGATCACGGAGAACATGACTACGCGCCGAGTCGCCGGACTTGGGCGGCGCCGCACGAAGTTCCAGGTGCCGGCAACGAGAAGAACCGAAAAGATCGTCTTCGACAAGGTATAGCCGAAGACGGTCGCCATGAACGCGATTCGCGATTTCGGCTGCGCGAACCAGAAGACGATCGTGACGAACAGCGCGGCGATGTTCCATAGCCAGGCCTGAATCCACGGCCGCATCTCGACGCGGCGAACCGATCGCGCCAGCACGACGAAGAAGACCGCGATCATCAGTTCCGAGGTGATCTGCGCGGTCGTGCTCCAACGCCAGAGGAGAAGTTCCATCGCTCAACCTCGGTGCGCGGCGATGACAGCGATGAGCGCGAGCAGAGCGGGGAACGCCTGAATCCAGAGAATCGATCGCTTGGCGGTAAAGGCGCCGAAGATGCCCGCCACGATCACACAGCCGAGGAAGAAGAGAGTGGTCGCGAAATCGCCTCTCCATAAACCCCACAGCAAACCGGCGGCGAGGAATCCGTTGTAGAGGCCCTGATTCGCGGCGAGTCCGGCGGAAGCCTGCGCGATTTCAGGGGAAAGGCGGAAGGTGCGCATGCCGAAGGGCTTCGTCCAGAGGAACATTTCCAGAACGAGGAAGCCGAGATGCAGCACGGCCACGATGACCACAGCAACGTCGGCAAGGATGCGCATGAAGAGCAAATTGTAGCCCGCTCAGCCGTGAACCCTTTCCCACGCGGCAACAGAACCGCGAACAACGACGAAAAACGGATGCGGCAGCGGATTCTTGATTTTCGCGAAGCGTCGAAGGCGATCGGGATCGCGATCGCGCAATTTCGCCGTCAGATGCTGCCACTCGAATCGGAGTTGTCCGTCGGCGACTTCGATCGGAGTCGCGGATTTTCGGCGAGGCAATTTCGAGCGATCGAAGTTGTATCCGCGCGACTCCGCTTCGTCGACGACGTGGTGCAGATAGATCGCGATCGCGCCGGCATCATCGCGAAAGCGTTCGAGCTGCGGATGATTGCGATAACCGCGGGTCTGTCCCGCCAGCACAGCCTGCGCGAGCAACCCTTCGCGCCAGAGCGCGACCAGACCCTTGGCATCGAGATACTGCGGATGGAGCGACCAGAGACGCATGGATTACCGGAAGATGAAGAAAACCGCGCCGAGAAGGCAGAGACCCGCCCAAAGGAAGTTGAGGTTGATCGGCTGCCGCATGTAGAAAATCGCGAACGGCACGAACACCGACAGCGTCACCACCTCCTGCACGATCTTCAGTTGCGCCAGCGAGAGCTGATGGAATCCGATGCGATTCGCCGGCACCTGCAGCAGGTACTCAAAGAGCGCAATCCCCCAGCTCGCAAATGCCGCCACGTACCAAGGACGCGACGACAAGTTGCGCAGATGGGCATACCAGGCGAACGTCATGAAGACGTTCGAGGCGATGAGAAGCGAGACGGTGACGACGATCGTACGCATCGATGCGGATGGTAACGCGGGCGTACGGAGGCAAAGCAAGGCCGTACGCGACCGGTTAGTCACCGTCGTGGCGAATCAAGACTGCAGAGAGATCGCCTCAGCCCGGAGGAAGCGAGGTCTTCACCTCGACGATGTCCAGGATGTGCACGATCACATTTTTTATGCGCGCGAAAAGTCCCGGATCGGAGCCGCTGGTGCGGGGCGCTGCCATCGCCGGCGCCGTTATGGACAGCATTCCAGCCACTGAAACTGCGAAAACGAATTTTTTGACCTGACTCTGCATAAACCCTCCTCGTGTCGGTTCTAAAACCGGATCAAGAAGGGCGCCCTGTCAATAGAGTGACGCCAGAAGAACAATCCTGAGTCTTTTTTATTGGATCTGCTGAAATTCTTCCTGCGGGTGCTCGGAAAGATGCTCGAGGAAGGCTCGGACATGGCGAACCGCTTCGGGCGTAGCGTCGCCGGATGAGACGGCCTCGGTCAGGTAGGCAAGGGCTTTTTTGGCGTTCCTCATCATTCCTTCGGAGGAGAAGGTCAGAGTGATCGCGCGGCAGAGTTCCGGGACGCGCTCAGGCTGTTCGGCGGCAAGGAGACCGGCGACGAGATCGAGCGTCGCCAGCGCAGCATCATTCGACATTCCAAGCCGTTGAAGCTGGACACGCGACCGTTCCAGTCCCTCGATGCCTTCTTCGTAATCGCCGCGCTCGATGTTCAGCGCTCCTCTGGCCCACAGCAGGCGGGCGCTCTCCGTGGGTAGATCGAGATCGTTCATCGCGGCGATCGCATCGGCGTAGTACGCGCTGGCTTTGTCGTGTTCGCGTAGACGTGTGTAGCTGTTGGCAGCATTTGAGAGCGCACGAGCGAGGATGCCGATCTCTCCAGCCGATCGCGCCAGACTGACGATGCGCTGCAGCAGGTCCACCGCCTCGCGGTCGCGATCGGCGCTGTAGTAACCGCCCGCTTCCGCCAACAGCGCCGACAAGTATCGCCGTGTGTCGCCGTAAAAATGGAACGTCTCCGCGGCGGATTGCCCAAACGAAATCGCTTCCTCGAACCTCTCCATCTGGCAGTACAGCGTCGCGCGAACGTACTGCACGATGGCCAGGTCGAACGGCTCCACGTGATCATCCGATTCGAACGCTTCCTCGGCGCGATCGAGCGCCTCGTCGGCTTCCTTGAAGCGGCCGAGGTAGCGCAGCGCGTTCGCGCGCTCTTTCCAGGCCGTGCCGACGTACCAGGCCGACTGCGCCTGCAGATTCGCCGGGAGTTTGTCGGCGATGTTCAGCGCCGTGTCGGCGAGGACGAGGCCGAATTGCGGCTGGCGTTCGTGCATGCCGTTCGCGACTTTCGAGAGAAGCCGGATCACGGCCAGCGTGTAAAAGCGCGGGTCGTCGTCGATGCGGGCGGCGCGGAAGCGGATCGCCGAATCGACCAGCGGCATGACCAGCTCGCGGGCGCGGGCGTCGGCGGCGGCGATGGCGCGGGCGTGATCGAGAAGCGCGGGCGGCGCGTCGCGGCGGACCGGCATCGACTCGGCCATCTCCCACGGAAGCGGGTCCTGGAGTGCGATGTCAAAGGCTTCGATGACGTCGAGCGTATTGCGGCAGTCGAAGCATGCGGCCACGTGCTGCTCGACTCCTTCGCGGTCATCGATGGCATCGGGGCGTAACGCGTAGGCAGACAACTCGTCTTCGGTGTAATGACTCATGATCGTGAACGGGTGATGGCGCTATAGATCTGGCGCGCGCGTTTGCGGCACGACGACAACAGCTGCCAGACATATGCAGGAGACGTGTCAAGCTCCTGCGCGATCGATTCCGCGCTCTCGTCGCGGAGGTAATAGCGGCGCAGCGTCTCGCTGCATTTGCCGCCGAGGCGGGCCAGCGTCGCGCCGAGGCTGAGGCGGAGCGCCCATCGCTCCAGCTTCGCCGCCTCGTCGTCGCTCGGCGTCAGTTCGTGATGCGGCAGCAGCGGCTCTTCGTGCTGCCGCTTGCGCCAATAGTGGCGGCAGGCGTTGTTGATGGAGCCGATGAGGAAGGCTTTGACGTCGTAAGCGTCGGGCTGCCGTTCGAGGAAGGAGGCGAAGATGTCGTGGACCAGCGCCTCGGCATCGCAGGGCGGGACGCGGAAGCGATATTGCGCGATCGAACGCAGCAAGCTCTCGTGCTCGCGATACACGGCATCGAGAGGATGCGCAGTCGAGAATTCGGACTGATCGTTCGTCACCGTCGCCCACCACAAGTGTGCGCTCTTCGCGGATCTTCCAGAAAAATAACCTACCTGCGGCCGCGCGGCCGCGCGACGGCGACGGTTGCTGCCGCATCGTGGGATGACGGAAGAGGGTTTCCCTTTCAACTTCCGGAAGCGCTCTTCAGCACCGTTTGCGGCAGAGTTGCCCATCACCAATCAACGTCTCCTGACTTAGGAGTGACGGAAAGGCGGCAGTCCCTACCCTCGAAGGCAAAAAAAGTTGAGAAAGGAACGGAGAGAAGTCATCGGCAACGTGCCTCATTTCATCGCGGCGGCGGAGGCGACGTGCTGGTCGTACTCGTCGTACTGCTGGTATTCGTCGACGGCGGCGGCTCGCTCGTATTTGTGCTTGGCGGCGGCTGGTCGGAGCGTTCGCGGCCGAGGTCGCGCTCGCGACGCGGCGGCTCCGAGGTCGAGGTTGTCGTTGTTGTCGGCGGCGGCGCGGTATCGGTTCGGAAGAAGCCGCCGGTCAGCGTCGTGTCGCCCGGTTCCGGCGTGATCGGCGGGAGCGTGTCGGTGGTCGTCGTCTCGGGCACGATCGGCATACCGGCCGTATCGAGCGCGATCGGATTGCCGAACTGATCCAGCGCCGGTGCGGGAGGAGCCTGCGGACTGTGCAGCGGACACGGATTGCCCGGCTGCGTTCCCGCTTTGAATGCCTCGGTGACGACCGAGCGCTGCGGACAGTTCGGAACCGCGAGGCCGCCGCTCGTTTCGTCGATCTGTGCCATGACCACGCCCTCGGGAGGCGCGAAGTCGACGTTCGGCTGGCCCGCCATCGTCGCCTGCATGAAGCGCGTCCAGATCGGAACGGCGCCGGTGCCGCCCGAAAGGCCGGTCGGCGCGTTGTCGTCGAAGCCGAGCCACGTCAGCGTGAGCGCCTTCGGAGTGAAGCCGATGAACCACGCGTCGCGCTTGTCGTTCGTCGTGCCGGTCTTGCCCGCGGCGACGAGTTTGAACCCCATCGAACGCGCGACGCCCGCAGTGCCGCGATCGACCACGCCCTTCATCACGGTCACGAGCATGTACGTGTCGCGAGCAGGAAACACCTGCACGGGATTGATCTCATCGCCGGCGGAAACCTTGCGGCCCTTGTCGTCGGTGACGAACTTGACCGCGTGCAGCGGCACGCGCGAGCCGAGGCGCGCGATCGTCGAGTACGCGTCGGCCATCTCGATCGGCGCGAGATCGACCGCGCCGAGGAGCATGGCCGGATTCTTCGTGTCGATGTCGGAGACGACGCCGAGCGTGTGCGCGGTGCGCGCGATCGGATCGAGACCGCACGCCAGCCCGATGCGCACCGAGGCCGAGTTGAGCGACTGCTCCAACGCCTCGGCCACTGTCACCGTCTGGTGGTAGACATCCTCGTAATTGCGCGGTGACCAATCGGCGGAGAATTTGCGCTTGAGGACGAAGCGCGTGTCGCTGACGAGTGTGGCCGGCGTGATGTTCTGGTTCGAAAGACTCGGCTCGAACGCGGTCGCGTAGACGAACGGCTTGACCAGCGATCCGATCTGCCGCTTCGAATTGAGCGCGCGATTGAACTGATTGAGGTCGTAGTTGCGGCCGCCGATCAACGCGCGGATCTCGCCCGTCGGCACGTCGACGTTGATGATCGCGCCCTGCAGCGGTTGACCGGGGCGGCGAAGACGGCTGCTCCCCTTTTCCAACGAGCTGAGTCCTGCTTCGATCGTGCGCGCCGCGGTGTCCTGCGCGTTGAGATCGATCGCGGTGTAAATCTGCAGACCGCGGCCTTTCACGTCCTTGATGCCGTAGTCGCGCGCCATCTCCTGCAGCACGCGGTCGACGTAATACGGAATCGACGAAAGTCCGCTGCGCTGACGGAACGGCTTCGGCGGCAGTGGCGTGGCCATCGCCGCGTCGTACTCGGCACGCGTGATCTTTTTCTGATTGAGCATCAGGCCGAGAACGGTGCTGCGACGCTGCATCGCCATGTCCGGGTGAGTGAAAGGCGAGTAATTGTTGGGGCCACGGATCATGCCCGCGAGCAGCGCGGCCTCGGGCAGGCTGATCTCCGAAACCGGCTTGCCGAAGTAAAAGCGCGCCGCTTCGCCGACGCCGAGGATCGAGATCGAACGATTGCGTCCGAGGTAGATGTCGTTGAGGTAGGCCTCGAGGATCTCGCGCTTCGAATACTTCGCGTCGAGGATGACCGCCATGAACGCCTCGGTCACTTTGCGTTTGTAGGTGCGCTCGCCGGTGAGGTAGTAGTTCTTCACGAGTTGCTGCGTGAGCGTGGAACCACCCTCGGTGACGCCGCCCGCGCGCACGTTGCGGAAGAGCGCGCGAAAAAGTCCGATCGGATCGACGCCGGGGTGATGCCAGAACCGCACGTCCTCGGTCGCAACAACGGCGTCTTGCAAACTCTTCGGCACCTGATCGAGCGTGACCGGACGCCGGTTTTCGAGCTGGTCGCTCAAGATCGACGTCAACAACTCCGGCTCGAGCGCGGCGTTGTCGATCGGCGCCGCTCCTTTGAGCGAGACCACCGAGGCGATGCTGCCGCTCTTGAACGCAACGCGCACCGGCTGCGACGGATACTGTCCGGTCGGATGCGTGAACGTTCGCGTATAGATGTCGATCTGCGACGATCCGGGAACGTAGTCGCCGGCCTGCGACAGCGCGGAGACCTGGCGATATCCGAGGCGATTGAGTTTTTCGGCGAGATCGTCGGGTCCGAGAACCACGCCGCCGTGGAGCGGCGTGAAGTCGGTGAAGATGCGCGTCGGCAGCGAGAGACGACGTATCTCGAACTTTCCGACCGACTGTTTGTAAACGTAGAGCGCCAGAGCCGCGATCAGCGCGATCACGACCACGACGGAGATCGAGATCACCTTGAAGACGGTGCGGCGGCGAGGGAGACGTGCTTTGAACGTGGCCAACTTAATGCGCCGCAATTGCAAGGTTTCGTCCACCTCGGCCGCTGTCGCGCCGGTAGGAGTGGAAGATCGATCCGTCGCAGCGCGTGCAAAGACCGGAGTCGTGAATGTTCTGCGGCGCAATTCCGCGCTCGATCAGAAGGGCGGCCGTGAGCCGCGGCAGATCGACATGCGGCTTCGCGCCGCCGCGATCGACGAACAAATCCGCCTCGGCATACGCATCGCGAAACTGGTCGACGACTTCCTCGCCGACTTCGAAGCAGCAGACACGAATCGACGGTCCGAGCCACGCTTGCGCGGACTGACTTACGCCGCCGATGGCATCGATCGCTTCCGCCGAAATCTTCTGCACCGCACCGCGCCAGCCGGAATGGACATTGGCGATGACTTCGCGCTGCATGTCGGCGATGGTCACGGGCAGACAGTCCGCGACCTTGATGCCGAGGGCCGTGCCGCGATCGGAGGACCAAAGCCCGTCGCACGAATCGCATTCGCGGTCCGTTTGCGCGCGCACGACGTTTCGACCGTGAACCTGCGTGCAGGTTGCCAGCGCCGCATCGATTCCGAATCGATCGCGGACGACTTTCATCAGCCGCGACGGGGCGTCCGCGGTTAAGCGTCCTTCGAAATCAACAGTCGTGTAGAAAAGGCCGAATCCTTCCGGCAGTGACGGCGGCATGACGATGCGGCCGATCTCAGTCTGCTCAATTGCCCACATGCGGGCGCGGATTGTACGTAAACTGCCGGCCGATGACGCTGCACCATTCCGGAGTCGACCGCCTTCGCGGAGTACATGCTCATCGGCGCCAATGCGGGTTGAGCCAGGGGATCACAAAGAGCGGCTCGCTCAGCTCTGAGGAGTCGACCGGCGGGTAATCGAGATACAAATAGCTCTCGGTCTGCGCGAGCAGCGTGTGGCCGCGCATGTCGCCGGGAACGTTGATCGTGAACTGGACGTCGCCGGGAGTCAGAGTCGACACGAACGCATCGGCGCGGCGTCGATATCCGCTCCCCGTTTTTTCGAAAATCAGCACCTGCAGAAATCTGTTGGCCGGCAGATTCTCCGGACGCGGAAGGACGCCGCGCACGACAGTCACGTTACGCGCCGCATCGTAGATGCCGGAGAAAAGCACCGGAGATGCAGGCATGCGGCCTGACGGATCGACGTGAGTAGGCCCGTCGAGGCCCCAATCGAAATCCTGAGAACCATTCGCGAACAGATACTCCATCTGGACGTGGACGTCGGCAGCATGGGGACCGACGCCGACACCGAAGTCGTGGTTGTAGGCGATCGCTCCTCCGCCGCCGACGTCAACGAAGCCGCCGTCAACGTAAACGCCGCTCGCTCCATTGCCGAGCGGTTTGCCTTCGCGGCCGGCGCCGATGCGGCAGTTCGAAATTCTTACCGATCTCGAGGCCCAGACCGCGACGCCGCTGTACCGGTTGCCGCTGATCGTGCAGTTCCGAACGTCCGCAGGCGTGAACGCCGTTTCGACGGAGATGCCGCGCATACCGTTCGGCCGCGCCTCGCTTGCTGTCGTGTTCGTGCCGATGAAGCATTCTTCGACCGTGATCAACTCCTGGCCAAAGGGCTCGATCGACGGCGGTTCCGCAAGGACGACGCCGTTTCCTTCGAAGCCATTCACGGTCACGCCGCGCAACGTCCCGCCGGTACGCGACCGGATCTCGAGACCGTTGGCCAGACCGGCCTTCACGCCGCTGATTTCGACCGGACGCGGCGCATCGGACGGCGTGCCGGGCGCGAGGCCTCCATCGATGACCACCCGGCTGGTGATCGCCGGGAGGGGCGACGTCGGCTCGATCGTCATCGGCCCCGCGAACGTCACTTTGCAGGAGACCGCGAGGCACCCCCCGGCATTTACCCGGTCGATGGCGTCGCGCAGCGAGCCGACGCCGAAGTCGTCTGCCGTCGTGACCTGCACGACTCGATAGACGCTGACAGAAACGCGGTCCTCATTGTTGGCGGGAACGTCGTCGGTGACCGCCGTCCGGAGCGTGGCCTTGGCGAGAAACTCGATTCCGTCGAGCGTTGACGGCACGTTGAAGTCGACGGCGATGCCAGGAAACGGCGAAGTGGCGGGGAGAAAGGTGGTGCAGGTAACGGTCGTACCGTCGACGCTGCAGGCCCATCCGCCGAACTCGCCCGGCGCACTGATGTTCGTCGATCCCGGCGGCAGTGGAATCGTGACCGTGGCCTGCGTCGGATCATTCGTCCGGCAGCAGACCGGCACCACGGACGCGGTGATGCGAGCCCGCGCGCCCGGATCGTAAGTGACGAAGGGACTATTGACGCTCAGGAAGTAATCGACCGAGGCGGCGGCGGGAAGGGCGACGAGAACGAGCAGAAGGGGAAGAAATTTTCGGGTCATGGACCAAGGGCGTTCTTGCACACAATAACTGCTTGGAGCCGATGGATCAAATCCAGTTCGCGATCAGTCCCCCCAGCTCCTCTTCCCTGCCGCTGAAGCCGTGATCGGCATCGTGCATGACCACGATCTCCGCGCGGTCGCCGACGTGTTGCGCGAGGATGGAGACGCAGCGCGGGACGTCGCCGAAACAGAACTGATCGCGATCGCCATAGATGTAGAGCGACGGCTTGCGGATGGCGCGAATGTATCGAAATCGCGGACGGCGCGAGAGTCTGGTCCCGGTCATCGCTTCGAAAAAGGGGAAGACGTTGTAGTCGCCGTCGGGATTGGTGACGTCATGCAGCGCGCGCCAGCTCAGCATCGATTGGCCGGCGATCGGCGGCGCGAGCTCGCTGCCGCGCCGCGACTTGATTATCAATTTGGACTTCGTCAGCAGCGCGTTGAACTTGCGCGCGCCGACCTGCGCGTAAAGCAGGCCGGTGTCGTCGCCGCCGGCGAGGAGCACGTAGCGCTTCACACGGTTGCGCGGCTTGTGGTGATCGTAGACGGCGATCTTGTTCGCGCCGGTGGAGTGTCCGGCCAGCGTGATGTCGCGATAGCCGCGCTGCCACAGCTCGCGGATGGCGGCGTCGAGGTCGGCCACACAGTCGCGAATTCGTTCGAATGCGGAGCCGCCGAAGTCGTCGCCGGCGTGTCGGACGACGCCGGAGCCGCGGTTGTTGAACGGGAAAAATGCGATCCCCTGCGCGATGAAGACCGACGCCAGCAGATTCGTGCGCCGCGATTCGAAAACGGAAGCTCCGCCGCCGCCGTGAAGCCAGATGATGGCGCGCTTCGATCGGCGCGGCGGCTCGTACAACAGCCCCGCCAGCGCGACGCCATCCGCGGCTTCGAACCTTACGAGGCGGCAGGCTGGCTCGGCACGATCTGCCGCAGATCGGCGTCCCATCGCCACATCCTTTCGCGCGTCAGGTGCGCGCCGCCGAGCCAGAAGTTGGCGTTGTTGATCTCGATGAAGTCGACCGTTCCGTCGATCACGTTCCGCCCCGCCGGCGTGATGGAGAAGAGCGCCTTCGGCGGATTCGCTTTCTCCTCGCCGATGATGGTGATGACCGGCACGGCCACGCTGGCCAGATGCTTCAGATGCCGGAGAAACTCGCCGTCGCCGAAGCCGAAGCGCGGCGCGTTTCGATCGAACTGCACGAAGAGCGAGACGAAGTCGGTGAGACCGGCATCGATGCCTTCGACGGCACGGCGTTCCACTTCGCCGAGTCCGTTGCGCTTCGACGGAAAGCGCGAAGCGTGCAGCCGAAGGCCGTCGCGAAGAAACGGAAAATCGGCGACGTCCTGATCGAGAAAGCGGTTGAGCGACGTCGGATCGTCCGAGGTGTACGCGCGCCACGCCAGCGACGCGGCGGTCATCATCGCGGGCAGCACGGCCGCGCGCGATTGGAAGAGGTTGAAGAGCTCTTCCTCCGACTGCAATCCGAGCGGCTGCGGACACCAGATCAACGTAATGCGCCGGCACTTGGAGAGCCGCGTCAGAAGATAAAGCAGGTGCACCAGACAGAAGAGGTCGTGCTCGAACCAGAGCACGACTTCCTCCTCCTCACGCGCTTTGTCGAGATTCGTCTCCTGTTCGAGCAGCTCGTTGCGGACGCGCAGCAGGCTCTCGCCATGGTGCTCCGCGAGAAACAGCGCGCGCTCCTCGACCCACTCGTGTAACGGCAGATTCGGCCGCACCGGCCCGCCGACCAGCGACTCGCGGAACGGCACGTGCCGTCCCGGCACGCCCGCTCGTCTGGCCAGCGACGCGGCGACGTCACCGTTGTGGAAGTGAATCATCGGCGCGGATGATAGCGGACGTTTGAAGCGGGCTGTTGCATTACGGCGCGCGGACGTAAGAGAATCCAGCCGTCCTTCCAACCAAAAAGCGCAGCAGGAGAGAACTGGCGATGAGCAATCACGAAGGCTTCGACGTCGCGTACGAATACACGGTGCGTTTCTATCCGCGCTATTTCACCTGGGTGCAGTTCAACATCAACCGCGAAAACAGCAAGAGTCAGGGCGGCCAAAACTACGAGAACCGTCTCACCGGTCCCCTCGGCATGGGGCCGGAGTACAAGGTGGTCGTGGCCATCAACGACGACACGATCTACGCCGAGGCGTTTGTCGACGTGTCGGATGGCCCGGTGATCCTGACCATTCCGGCGTACCCGAACAGCTATTCGATTCTGCAGCTCGACGTGTACGGCAACATCTTCTCGACCGAGCTTTCCGCGAATCCGCCGTCCGGCGGCGGCGTCTACGGTTTCGTGCAACGCGGCTCGTTCGAGAATCTGCCGGAAGGCGTGACGCGGGTCGAGCTGCCGTACCCCTTCACCACGATCGCCATCCGCACCGACAAGTACTCGTCGTCAGGCACGCCCCACATCGAGGCCGCGAACGTGTTTCGTTCCACGCTCCAGATGCAGACTCTTGCGAACTACGACCCGACCGACAGCAAGGCCGGACGGACGCTCGTGCTTCCTCTGTTCTTCTTCTCGCCGTCCGTAAAACTGATGGCGGATGAGGGCCTGGCCAAGTGGCCCGAGTCGTTCCTGACCACGCTGCAGGAGGCGATGGCAGCGCCGTCCACGCAACCGCTCACGGACGACGACCGCGCGCTCATGCAACGCTTCAATACATCGTTCGCGGTGGCGAAGAGCGTCGTCGATCACGATTCCGGCCCGCTCGCCGCGATCATCCGCGGCGCGCAGGCGGCGTACGCGGCCATCATCAATCGCTGGCAGTCGCACCGCGGCCCGACGAACTGGATCCACTTCGACAACGTCGGCCATTGGGGCGAGAACTACCTCGACCGCGCCGCGCTCACCGAATACATCCAGGTCGGCAACGATCGCAAAGCCGCCTACTACGCGAACGCCTTCGTCGACGACAGCGGCCTGCCGCTCGACGGCGGCAGCTTCGCCTACACGATCCAATTCACAAAAGAAGAGCTGCCCGAGTACAAGCGCTTCTGGTCGATGACCGCCTACACGCCCGAATACATCGAGCTCGTCCCCAACGAAGCCGACAAATACGTGGTGGCTTCCTACACGGACGGCCTCGTAACCGCCGAAGACGGCTCCGTAACGATCTACGTCCAGGCCGATAAGCCGAAAAAGAACACCGCCAACTGGCTCCCCGTCCCGAAAGGACACTTCAGCCTTCTGTTCCGCGTTTACGGACCGTTAGGCAGCGCATTGGCGGGGACGTATGTGCCTCCGAAGATTCATAGGACGATTCCGCATCCGTAGGTTGACGTCAACCATAACGTCAAGGAGAATGCCGAGCAAGATGTCAATGTTCTTCTACGTCGTAAAAGGGTAACGAGATGGCGACCGCGCTCGCAGAACGGCTCGACAAAATCAAGGAACTCGCCGGGATCACCGGCCGCGACGTCGCGCAACTCCTCGACACGACTCCGGAAACGGTGTCTCGCTGGACGATGGGAAAAGTCGACCCCCAACGGGAACGGCTGCATCGATTGCTCGAGTTGGAGTTTTTCCTGACAGAACTATCGGAGTTCTATCCACCGGCCCAGGCAAAGCTCTGGTTGTTCAGCCCTCATCGCCTCCTCGGCGGTGAAACCGCGGCAGCGCGAATTCAGAGTGGCAAGACAAAGGACGTCTTCGCGCTTCTCGAACAGCTTCGCTCCGGCGCATACGTGTAGTCGTGATCTATGCGCCCGAAGTATTGGATGCGCTGCAGGCTGCGGTCCTTTCAGGATGGAGCGGAACGGTCTTTCGCCATATGTTTGGCGACTACTCTCCCATTCGCGCCAATGTCACCGGAGCTCGGTGGAACGGTCCGTCGGCTGCTGCGATCTATACAAGCTGCGAACGCGAAACGGCGTTGGCCGAGGCGGAGTACTACATATCGCTGCAGCCGCTGCGTCCGAAAGCAAAGAGAACGCTCTACACGATCGACGTCTCGCTCCGCACAGTGGTGGACATCACCGCGCCGTCCGCTCTCCGATTTCTCGGCATCACAGCAGATGTGCTTCGCAGCGAAGACCAATCACGGTGCAGACTGATTGGCAATGCAGTGAACTGGCTGGGTCATGACGGTTTGCTTGTGCCGTCAGCGCGTCGCGATTCCGGAACGAACCTCGTCATCTTTCGGCAGGATCTCGGCAGTCATGAGTTCCATGTGATCGACGAAGAGGTGATCGCTGCGGACGCGCGCACTGATTAGGTCTCCTACGGTCGCCACTTCACGCCCACCCACCCACGCATCGTGCGCGTCAGGTGTATTTGGGCGATACCGGCGGTGAGTTGGAGGCCGGGCGTTTTGACCAGCGGCATCGGTGGGATCGAGGCGTTGGTCTCCAGCCCGACGACATCGAGGTCGGTACCGAGGTGGTGGCGTTGCCAGAAGGCGGTCAGGGCGCCGAGTCCGAGGGATAGGCGTTCGCCGCGGTAGGTGGAGGATGAAGACGATCCGCGTTCGAACGCGGGATCGAGGATGCGGTTGAGAAGTAGCGAGTCGGGTTCGATTGAAGAGGCGGTGCCGCCGAGGGTGAGGTGGCGGCCGGTGGAGAGAGCGGCGCCGAAGGTCAGGGCTCCGGCGCGAAGCGCGGCACGGGCGGTAGCGTGGAGGTGATTGGCGGAGTCGGCGGCGACGTCGATCCGTTCGGAGGCGATGCGGCGTTGATGGGTTGCGTAGTGCGCGTCGACGAACGCTCTGTTGCGGTGTTGGGCGACGAGGGCGCCGGCGCTGATCGCGATGCGCGACAGCGGGAAGACTGCGTCGCGGGTGGCGCGTAGTTCGAGGCCGCGTGTTTCGCGCGTGTCGAATGCGTGAGCGCTGATCGCGATTGGCAGGCCGCGATACACCGAGGCGATGGCGAAGCCGCGCGGCATGTCGCGCGTGCCGATCGCGCCGAGGAGGAGCGTGTCGAGACGGCCGACGACGTCACCGAGGTGAAGGCCGAATTCGGTGGTGCTGCCGAAGGAGGTGTATTGGCCGCCGAAGGTCGTCGACCACTCCTGGCGTCCGAAGCCGTAAGGATGCGACGTGACGGGATCGTCGCGCAACGCGACCGGCGTGGCGGGCGGCGGCGGGAGGGCGGGAACGAGGGAGCGGTCGAAGGTGAGCGATTGCAATGAAAGCGGCGTTGGATCGGCGAGACGGCGGACGACGAAGCCGTCGGGATCGAGCGACATGAAGTAGAGCGAGCCGTCGGATGATGGTGCCGGCGAGAGCGCCATGCCGGCGCTGCGCGTGACGTACGTCGCATAGGTTGCATCGATACGCGCGACGTCGATGAAGCCGCGGCCAGCCACGGCGGCGAAGAGTGCGCCGTTCAGTCCCCACTCCGGCGCGAACGCTCCGGCGACTGGCAGCGGCTTTCCGTCGACGAACACGCGCCACTCGCCGTTCGCGTGCTCGGCCCAGGCGATGCGTCCGTCCGCGGCGGCGCGCGGATGCGAGTAGACGACGTCGAGCGACGGCTCGGTTCGCGGCGCGACCGCGCCGGTCGTGAGATCGACGGTCACGATCTGCGACTGGCCGAAGTGGCTGCGGACGGCAACGGCGTGCGTGGCGTCGATCGGATCGGCGTCCCTCACGTCGGCGCGATGCGTGAGCCGCTCGGATTGTCCCGTCGCCGGATTCCAGCGGAAGAGATCGTGGTGAAGGAAGCCGTCGGCGTCGGGTTGCTTGTGCGTGTAGATGATCGACGTGCCGTCGCGTGTCCAGCGCGGCTTGTCGATGTCGCCGCCATCGGGCGGTTTGTACGAATGCAGCGGTTTGCGCGGGAAAGGCTTCGTGCGAATCGGAGCGACGTCCTGCGGATCGCGGCGCATCATCTCGGCGATGCGTTTCGCGTTCTTCGCCTCCTCCTCGTTCGGGCCGGTGCCGAAGATGACGAGATTGGCCTCCCCTTTCGCGTTGCGGAGGACCATGGCCAGTTTCGTTCCATCCGGCGACACCGTGGGATCGCCGCTGCCGCGCGATGTCTCCTGCCAAAGCTCGCCCTCCTTCCAGCCGCCAGCGCGGGCAACGGTCATCGCGTTCGAAGAAAGCTCCGCCGTGAACTGTCCATAGAGACGTTGCGGCGAATCGCCGAAAACTCCGGCGAAGGCGACGTCGAAACTGCGGCGCTGGCGCGCGGTCATGCGCGCCCAGAGATTGCGAAGCGAATCGGGTCCGCGCTTCTCGACGAGCCATTCGAGAAATGCCGATCCGGCCAGGTAGGCCATCGACATGCCGAGGAATCGGCGGTCGGAGTCGAGTTGGGGGTAGGTCGGGAGCTGGCCGTTCATCGCCCATGTGCGCAGCACCGCGGCGCGCATCGCGCCGGAGGGACGGCCGCTGCCGGTGATGCGCCCTTCGATCAGCGTCGCGTAGCCCTCCAGCACCCAGCGCGGCGCGTGCAGCGTGATCGGATTCAGCGGGAGGAGATGCGCGAGGGCGCGATCGAATGGATTGCGCGATGGGCGGAGGAGATGTACGAGGTGCGCAGTCTCGTGAACGGTGAGCAGATCGATCCAGTTCGAGTACTCGCCGATCTGCGTCTCCGGCTCGGGCGGCTCGGCGTAAAGCACGATGCGCGGCGTGTCGAGCAGGGCGATGGTGATGCCGTTCGCGTCCGCGCTCGGATTCTCGATCAGCACGTCGGTGACCGTCTCCGGCGCGAAACCGACTTCCGCGACGACGGCAGCGCGCACCGACTCCAATCGCGCCGCCGCGCGCGTGGCCCACGCTTCGTACGCAGCCGGATAGTGCACGCGAAAATGCGGCGTGGCGATGGTCCGCCAATCGTCATGCGGCGCCTGCGCGCAAAGGGTTGCGGCAGCGAAAAACGAGATCAACGCGAGGCGGCCGATCATGCAAAAATGCGCCCCATGAAACGAATCGCCATCGTGTTCGCCATGCTCATCGCCATCACGATCAACGCTCAGGAGAAGCCGCACATCATGCTGGTCATGCACGGAGGAGCCGGAACGATCACGCGCGGAAGTATGACCTCGGAGATGGAAAAGCAGTACCGCGACAAGCTGGAAGAAGCCCTGAAAACGGGACAGAGCGTGTTGATGAAAGGCGGCTCGAGCATCGACGCGGTCGAAGCGAGCATTCGCATCCTCGAAGACTCGCCGCTCTTCAACGCCGGCAAGGGCGCGGTCTTCACGCACGAAGGAAAGAACGAGCTCGACTCGGCCATCATGGACGGCAAGACGAAGAAGGCGGGCGCGGTGGCGGGCGTGACCATCATCCGCAATCCGATCACGGCGGCGCGCGCGGTGATGGAGAAGTCGCCACACGTGATGATGGTCGGCCGCGGCGCGGAGCTGTTCGCCACGAAGATGGGACTGGAGATCGTCGACCCGTCGTACTTCTGGACGGAGCGCCGCTGGAAGGGTTTGCAGCAGGAGCTTCTGAAAGAACAGCAACGCCAGGCCAATCCGCACGCGTCGATCAAGTCAGACGATGAAACACGCCACGGGACAGTCGGCGCGGTGGCGCTCGACGCGGCCGGCAATCTGGCCGCGGGGACGTCGACCGGCGGCACGACGAACAAGCAGTACGGCCGCGTCGGCGACTCGCCGATCATCGGCGCCGGAACGTACGCGGACAACGATTCGGTCGCGGTCTCCTGCACCGGCACGGGCGAATTTTTCATCCGCTGGACGGTAGCCCACGACATCGCCGCGCTCTATCAATACAAAGGCATGACCGTGCAACAGGCCGGCGATGAAGTGATCCACAAGAAGCTGGAGCCGGTCGGCGGCGACGGCGGCGCGATCATCCTCGACCGCAAAGGCAACTTCGCGACGCCGTTCAATAGTGAGGGGATGTATCGGGGATGGATCGGGCCGGACGGGGTGCCGCACGTGGAGATTTACAAATAGGCTTATCTGGAATCATTTGCGGCATCTGCGGATGAAATCCCCGCCAATCGCCCGCTCGCCCACGCCCACTGGAAATTGAATCCACCGATGCGGCCGTCGACGTCGAGGATCTCGCCGCAGAGGTAGAGGTTGGGGCAGATGCGCGACTCCATCGTGCTGACATTCACCTCATCTAATGGCACGCCACCTGCCGTCACCTCGGCATACTCGAATCCGCGATCGCGAACGACCGGCAGCGTGTAGTCGACGAGATCCCGCACGATCCGGCGTCGATCGTCTTTCGATAATCGGCCAAGAGCCGTCTCCGACGCGAGCCGGGATAGTAGCCGATCAGGAAGGCGCACCACGCTGCCGATTGTCGCGTGCGGATTGCGCTTCGCCGCCGCGATCAGCGAGGCATCGACCGACTCGAAGGTCTGCCCCGGCAGAAAGTTCGTGGACAGCGTCGCCGGCTGATGCGCGATCCAGTGACGGCTGATGTCGAGCACCACCGGGCCGCTCAGGCCAAAGTGCGTGAAGAGCATCGAGCCGCGATGACGTTGCAGAATCCGTCCGGTCGGCGATTTCACGGCCAGCTCTGCATCGACAGAAATCCCGCTGAGCTCCATGACCCAGTGGCCCTTTTCAACCACCAGCGGCACGAGTGCAGGAAAGGTTGGCGTGACTGCGTGTCCGAGTGCGCGAGCCAGCGCGTAACCCGATCCATCGCTGCCGGTCTTCGGTACCGAACGCCCGCCGGCGGCAAGGATGACCCGGTCGGCGCGAATCTCATCATTGATGATGAAGCCGCGCTCGATCGTCTCCACGCGCATGTTGGTGATGATCTCGACGCCTTCCGCCGCGCGCAGCAGCGCGTCGACGACGTCGCGCGCCCGATTGCTGACGGGGAAAAGCTTCCCCGTCTCCTCGCGCTTCAACGGAACGCCGAGCTCCTCGAAGAATGCGATCGTGGCAGCGACGTCGAACGTCCGCAACACCTTCGCGATCGCGTGCCGGCTGCCGTTAAAGTCCTCGGCGCGTACTACCTCATTCGTGACGTTGCAGCGACCACCTCCGGAGATGAGGATCTTCGCGCCGATCTTCTTCACGCCATCGATGGCCACGACACGCGCGCCGGCACGAGCAGCGGCAATCGCCGCCATGAGGCCGGCGGCGCCGGCTCCGATGACGGCGACGTCATAGTGGTCAGAGTTTGTCAAGGAGTGCAAGCAAGTAACGGGCGTCCTCGACCGACGCGTTGCAGATGGCTTCGACCCCGGCAAAGTCGTCGTCGTAATCAGCGCCGTTGCGACGGTTTCTGAGGCGGCCGAGCACCGCCGCCACTTCTTTTCCCTGTTCGCCATACCGAGTCGCGTAGAACGTTGCAATTTCGCCGTGTTCGGCCGCGCTGCGGCGAGTGGCGAGGCGAATGGAGCGCAGGCGGAGGCGCGCCTCTCCAAAGGCCGCGTAATAGGCACGACTGATCGCAGTTCGAAGAGACGCCTCGCGATTCCCGTCCCAGTCGGTAGTCGTCAACGCGTCAGCGAGCGTCAGGAAGTCACTCCAGTCGAAGCTCATCGCCGAAAATGGAGATCGAAATTGACTTCGAGCTTGGGATCCTCACGGTCGTGAATCCACGCCTTTACGAAATCGCGAAGACGATCATGATCTTCGCGCCAATCGCGCGACCTCTCGACCTCAGCAAACAAATCCCGGTCTCCCGACTCGTGATCCAACGCGAGCACCAGATGCAGTGCACGCCCCGGAAACGCCTCCCCCAGGCGCTCCGCGGCACGTACAAGCTTCGCCCGCAACGACGGATTGCGCGACACGAACGCGGCAGCCTCGGGGGAGATGTTCGCGAACAACTCGCCGAGGTCGTTGCGCCGGCGGGGAAGAACAGCCCGTGACTCCGAAACCTTTTTCGGCATCGCGACACGATTGTACCGGCGAACCCTTACCCCAATCGAAATTCATCGATGGTGATAGTTGAAGTTGACCTGCAGTTCGGGATCCTCGCGATCGCGAATCCACTGCCGGTCGAAGTCCATCAGGTCGCTGGCGTCCGCTGTGGAATCAGGAGTTCGCTCGATGTCGACAAACAATTCGCGCTCGCCCGATTCATAATCAAACGCAACGACCAGATGCAACGGATGGCCCGGAAACGCCTCCCCCAACCTCTCGGCGGCCCGTAGCAGCTTCGCGCGCAAGGCCGGATTTCGCGACACGAATGCGGACGCTTCCGGCGAGATCGACGAGAACATCTCATCCAGCTCGTTTCGCCCTTGCCGCGGCAGCGACGCGCGTGACTCCGAGACTTTTTTCGGCATCGAAACAAGATTGTACGGCGAACCCGCTACCATTCGCCGCCATGCTTCGCAGAACCTTCGCTCTCCTCGCCACGCTGCTCGTAATCCCGGCTGCGCTCTTCGCGCAGAAGCCGCTCGATGCCGCGCAGATTCAGCTTGCGCTCAAGAAGCTCACCGTCGTCGGCAGCGCGCTTTATGTGGCCGCGCATCCCGACGATGAAAACACCGCCCTCATCGCCTACCTCGGCAACGAGCGGCTCTATCGCACCGGCTACTTATCGATGACGCGCGGCGACGGCGGACAGAACCTCCTCGGTGACGAAAAAGGAGAACTGCTCGGCGTCATCCGCACGCAGGAATTGCTGGCCGCGCGGCGCACCGACGGCAGCGAACAGTTCTTCACACGCGCGCTCGACTTCGGATTCTCCAAAGGTCCGAAGGAGACGCTGGCCATCTGGGATCACGATCTGATCCTGGCCGACGTCGTCTGGAACATTCGACGGTTCCAGCCGGACGTCATCATCACCCGCTTTCCGACCACCGGCGAAGGCGGGCATGGACACCACACTGCGTCCGCGATTCTGGCCGGCGAGGCGTTCACCGCCGCTGCCGATCCGAGCAAGTTCCCCGAGCAGCTCAAATACGTCAGCGTGTGGCAGCCGCGGAGACTGTTCTTTAATCGGTTTGGTTTTCAGCCGGTCAAGCCGGACGATCCGTCGGTCGCCAACTCGCTTCGCGTCGACATGGGCGCATTCAATCCGCTCCTCGGCCGCTCGTACACCGAGATCGCCGCGGAAAGCCGCAGCATGCACAAGAGCCAGGGCTTCGGCGCGGCCGAGCGGCGCGGAACGTTCTTCAACTACTTCGACCAGCTGGCCGGAGATCCCGCCAAGTCCGATCTTTTCGCAGGGATCGACACTTCGTGGTCGCGCTATCCCGGCGGCGACGCCATCGGCAAATTGCTGCAGCAGGCCTCCGATTCGTTCGATCCAAAGAATCCCGCCAAAACCATCCCGCTGCTGCTCCAGGCCTACGACCTCCTCGACCGACTTCGCGCCGGTGGACCGTGGGTGTCGACTCCGTGGGCCGACGTGAAGCAGCGCGATCTGCTCAACGCCATTCGCGCCTGCGCCGGAATCTCCATCGACGTCGCCGCGGGCGATTCGTCGGTCACGGCCGGAAGCAGCATCCCGGTCAGCGTCAGCGTCGTCAATCGCTCCGACTATCCCTTCACCCTTTCCATGGTCGCATCGCGCTACGCCGATCCGAGCAAGGGCGTAAACGCGCCGCTCGCCAACAACGTCCCGATCAAGACGGATTTGTCGATCAAGGTTCCGGCCGACTTCCCGATCTCGCAGCCGTACTGGTTGCAGAAGCCGCCGAACAAAGGCTCCTATGTCGTCGACGACCAGCGGCTGATCGGCATCCCCGAAAACGCGCCCGCCATCCCGATCGTCGTCACGCTCACCGACAACGCCATGCATACGATCATCTTCGAAGTGCCGGCCGTCTATCGCTGGACCGACGCGGTTCTCGGCGAGCGCACGCGATCGGTGGACGTCGTGCCGGCGGTGACCGCGAACCTCGGCGCGCCGGTCTACGTCTTTCCCGACGTGCAGGCGAAGCCGGTCACCGTGTTGGTGCGCAACGTCAACGCCACCGGTCCTGTCACCGTGCGGCTTCGCGTTCCGGAAGGCTGGACTTCCAATCCTGCATCGACCTCCGTCAGCTTTGCGAAAAAGGGTGAGGAGGCGCGCGCGACGTTTCAGATCAAGCCGCCGGCCGGCGAGTCAAACGCGTTGGTGCATGCCGAAGCCGAAACGGCGGATGGAAAGAAGGTCGACGTCGGCGTCACGAACATCGACTACCCCCATATCCCCGCGCAACGCGTCTTCAGCGACGCGGTCGCGAAGCTCGTCCGGGCCGACATCAAAAAGCGCGGCACACGTGTCGGCTACGTCATGGGCGCAGGCGATGAAGTCCCGACGGCTCTGCGCCAGGTCGGCTACGACGTGACGTTGCTGACCGACGACGATCTCGATCGCGGCGACTTCGCCAAATACGACGCCATCGTCACCGGCGTGCGCGCCTACAACGCCCGTCCGCGCATGCGCCTCGCGCATCCGAAACTGATGGAGTACGTGAAAAACGGCGGGACGCTGGTCGTCCAATACAACAGCACCAATCCGCAGCCGCTGCTGGTCGACGTGCCCGGACCGTATCCATTCAAAGTCAGCACCGATCGCGTCACGGTCGAAGAAGCGCCGGTCCGTTTCGTCCATCCCGACTCGCCGCTGCTCAACGTCCCGAACAAAATCACGCAGGCCGATTTCAGCGGCTGGGTGCAGGAGCGCGGCCTCAACTTCGTCAGGGATTGGGATCCGCAATACCAGACGGTACTGGCCTCGAACGATCCCGGCGAGCCGGAAAAAGAAGGCGGCGAACTCTACGCGCACTACGGCAAGGGCACATTTATCTACACGAGCTACGCCTGGTTCCGTCAGCTGCCGGCGGGCGTGCCGGGCGCGTACAAGATGTTTGTCAATCTCGTTTCCGCGCGATGACGAAATGGCTGTCGGCTGTCGGCTCTCGGCTGTCGGGAAAGACAGAGACGATGGAAATCCCGACACCCGACAGCCGACAGCCGACAGCCAGTGAACCCAACTGGCGCCTGCTCTACACCGCCGTCATCACCGAGCTCGCGCTCCTCATCGTCATCTTCTACGCCTTCACGAAAGCGTTCGCATGAGGACGATCGACTGGGTCGTCCTCATCGGCACGCTCGCGGTCATCGTCGCCTACGGCACGTGGAAAGGTCGGCACAAGAAGGACCTCCACGGCTACCTCCTGGCCGGACGCGAGCTCAAATGGCCAACGATCGCGCTGTCGATCATGGCCACGCAGGCCAGCGCGATCACGTTTCTCTCGACGCCCGGCCAGGCTTACACCGATGGCATGCGCTTCGTGCAGTTCTACCTCGGCCTGCCGATCGCGATGGTGATCCTCTCCATCACCGCCGTCCCGATCTATCACCGCCTCAAAATCTTCACCGCGTACGAATATCTCGAAACGCGCTTCGGCGTCGGCACGCGCACGCTGACGTCGCTGCTGTTTCTGATTCAGCGCGGCCTCTCCACCGGCATCACGCTCTACGCGCCGGCGCTCATCGTTTCGGTGATCCTCGGCTGGAACATTCACGTCACCAACGTCGTGGTCGGACTGCTGGTGGTGATCTACACCGCATCCGGCGGCACGAAGGCGGTCAGCCGCACGCAGGTTCATCAACTCCTGATCGCGCTCGGCGGGATGGCGATCGCGCTCATCATCGCCATCCACTCGCTGCCGCAGGACGTCACGCTCGTCGAAGCGTTCCGCGTGGCCGGACGGATGGGACGGCTCAACGCCATCGACTTCCGTTTCGATCCGAAGACGCAATACAACTTCTGGTCAGGCCTGATCGGCGGCGCGTTCCTTGCGCTGTCGTACTTCGGAACGGACCAATCGCAAGTGCAGCGCTACCTCACCGGATCGTCGATCACCGAAAGCCGCCTCGGACTGCTCATCAACGGCATGGTCAAAGTACCTATGCAGTTCTTCATCCTCTTCGTCGGAGCGATGGTCTTCGTCTTCTACCAGTTCGTCGCTCCGCCGCTCTTCTTCAACACCGTCCAGCGCGCCAAGGTGAGCACGAGCCAGTACGCCGCCGAATACGAGAAACTCGAAGCACAGCATCAAACGCAGTTCACCGAAAAGCGCGCCGACGTCCAGCGGCTACTCACCGCGATGCGCGCGCACGACGATGCCGCCACCGCCGTCGCAACCACCGCGCTGCGCAACGTGCAGGAGCGCGAGACCGCCACCCGCACTGCCGCCGCGTCGCTCATCAACCGCACGCAGCCCGGCGCCGACAACAGCGACACGAACTACATCTTCCTCACCTTTGTCATCGACTACCTGCCCGCTGGCGTGGTCGGACTCGTGCTCGCGGCGATCTTCTGCGCGGCGATGTCGGCGACGTCATCCGGCCTCAACTCCCTCGCCTCCACCACCGTCGTCGACATTTTCCGCCGCCTCGGCAAGCCGCACGCGACCGACGCCGAATGCGTGCGTCTCTCGAAACTGGCCACGATCGCCTGGGGACTCTTCGCCATCGCCTTCGCCGAATTCGCCAACCGCCTCGGATCGCTTATCGAAGCGGTCAACAAACTCGGCTCGCTCTTCTACGGAACGATCCTGGCGATTTTCCTCCTCGCCTTCTACACGAAGCGCGTCAGCGGCACCGCCGCCTTCCTCGGCGCGCTGATCGGAGAAGCAGCCGTGGTCTGGTGCGCCGTCGCCACCGACCTGGCCTGGCTCTGGTGGAACGTCATCGGCTGCGTGGTCGGCGTGGTTGCCGCGCTGATCGTGCAGCGCTTCGTGCCGGAACAGCGCGAGATCAACGAGGCACAACAACTGTCATCCTGAGACTGCCGGAGGCGCGGAGCCGAAGGCGGAGACGCCGGAGGACGGCGAAGGATCTCAAGATGCGCAACTCTGGTTGAAACCCCGCCGGGATTCAATGCAGCGTTGGGAAGCTTGAGATCCTTCGCCGTCCTGCGCCGAGCCGCGGAAGCGCGGCTCGGCTCCGGCGGCTCAGGATGACAAACCTACTTTTTCCAGTCGTTGATCGAGCTCTGAATCTCGCCGGCGAGCTCTTTGTCGTTCGGGCCGGCCAGTTTCAGCGCCGACTCGCCCGTGGCGATCGCGCCGGCTTTGTCGCCGTTCTTCGCCTGGATGCGCGCTTTCAGATAGAGATTCCCCATCGTCTGCTTCACCTTCAGCGATTGATCGACCCACGTCGCGGCCTGCGCGGTATTGCCGGCATCGAACGCGAACGAAGCAGCGCGCATCGGCGTCTGAAAGTCGGTAGCCGCAGCGCCGGCGACGGCCGCGTTCGCGTCGGCCATCACCTTCGCGGTGGTGTTCGTGCCGACCGTGAACGGCACGGAGACGTTCTCCCAGCGGATGGCCACGGTCGCGGCGTCATTCGTGACCTGGGGGAACTCGATCGTCATCAGCTCGTGGAACGGCGCCTTCTCCGGCTTCGTCGTCACGCGCAGCGCGTCGTCGGCCTGCTTGTAGTTGAACGAGCCCCACTGCTTGGCGGTCTTGTTGAAGATGATGGTCCACGAGTCCTTCCCCGGAATCGTGTGCAGCGAATACGTCCCCTTCGGCAGCGGCTGGCCGTTGATGGTGACGTCGTCGCTGAACGAGATCTGCGTGGCCTCGTTCGCGCCGGTGCGCCAGACCTGGTCGTACGGCACGAGCCCGCCCCAAATGGCACGCCCCTTCACCGCCGGACGGCTGTAGTCGACGGTGATGTCGGTCAGACCGACGGTGGCCGTGGTGACCATGTGCTGCGAAACGCGCGGCAGTTTGAGTGCCGGCGCGGCCGTCTGGGCCGCGAGGACTGCAGGAAAGAGAAGCGAACAGATCGCAATGAACTTGCGCATGGAAAACTCCTTTCGATTTCGAAACCGCGCGTGATCCTAGCAAAAGCGCGGCGCGGGTCGCGATAAACTCGCGGCAACGACATCCAAGGAGAACCAAATGGTTGCCATCCGCTTCACCGGAAACTACGACGACCTGTCCACCGATCGCGGTTATCAGTTCAAGTTTTTCTGTGAGAAGTGCCACAACGGCTACATGTCCACCTTCAAAACCTCGACGATGGGCGTCCTCGGATCGGCCGCGCGCGTCGCGGGCAATCTCTTCGGCGGCGTCTTCGGAAGCGTCGCGGACAGCTCGTACGAAGTGCAGCGCGCCGTCGGCGGCCCCGCGCACGACAGCGCGCTGAAGGACGCCGTCAACGAAATCTCGCCGATCTTCAAGCAGTGTACGCGCTGCGGCAACTGGGTCTGCGAGCCGATCTGCTGGAACAAGAAGGCCGGCCTCTGCGAGAACTGCGCGCCAGACCTCGATGAAGAGATGGCCGCGGCGCAAGCCGAGGCCGCGAGGGAACAGATTCAAACAAAAGCGCGCGAGGTCGATTGGACGAAGTCGCGGAAGATCGACCAGGTCTCCGGCGCCGTCTGCGGATCGTGCGGCGCGAAATCGCAGGGCGGAAAGTTCTGTCCCGAATGCGGCACCGCGTACAACGCGAAAAAGAAATGCGGCAGCTGCGGGCATGAAGCCGAGGGGACTCCGAAGTTCTGTCCCGAGTGCGGCGGCAAGTACTGAACTTACAGAGAACGGTTTCACGCGGAGCCGCGGAGTCGCGGAGGAGAATCGGGGTTTCTCCGCGTCTCCGCGTCTCCGCGTGAAAGCCTCTCTTTCGCAATCGCGATCTGCTGTTCCAGAAAATCGCGAAACGAAATCCCCTTTTCGTGCAACTGCTGCGGCACGAGCGAACTGGTCGTGAGTCCGGGCAGTGTGTTGAGCTCCAGAAAGTACACGCCGTCTGGACTCGCGATCAGATCGCTGCGCGAGTACCCCTCGCATCCGAGGGCGACGTGCGCCGCGAGGGCCATTGCCTGCGCTTCGTCGCGCATCGCGTCGGGAATCTTCGCGGGACAGATTTCGCGCGTTCCTTTGCCGAGGTACTTGCCTTCGTAGTCGAATCGCGCGCCGGGATCGGTTTCGATCTCGATGACCGGCAGCGGGAACGGACCGTCGCCGCCTTCGACGACGCCAACGGTCAGCTCGCGTCCGGCGATGAACTGCTCGACGATGTAGGGAATGTCGGCGACCTGCGGAATCTCGCTCCCCTGCTCGACGAAAAAAAGTCCGCGCGACGAACCGCCGGCCAGCGGCTTGAGAACGAGCTTCTCGTGACGCTGCAGCATGTCGGCGATCGTCTGATCGATGTTGCGAACATCCTGCACCACGCGCGACTCGGCGATGCGGACGCGATCCTTCACCATCTCTTTCGCTCGTCCTTTGTCGAACGCCGCAGCGCTCGCGTCCGAACCGGAGCCGGTGAAGGCGATGCCGCGCGCTTCCATCATCCGCTGCACCGTTCCGTCCTCCCCTTCTCCGCCGTGGAGCGCGAGGAGGAAGATCGGATCGTCGACCGGCAGCGTGTCGAGAGCCATCTCGAGATCGGGCCAGATGGCTGGACGCGACGGCTGGAAGTCATTCGTAAACGGATTCGGATGCGCGAGCAACTCCTCGCGATTCACGTCATACACCGCGCCGGTCGGCGCCCAGAACCAGGCCAGCGGCGCGCCGAGCGTGCGCACGACATTCTGCGCCGAGGCCACCGAAACGTGGCGCTCATCGCTGCGCCCGCCAAAGAGAACAATCACAGTCATGCGGGCGCGTTCTGCAATCGGTCTGCCTCTTAATCCCCCGTTCCCACGGGATTGACCACCGTCACGCGCCCATCCACCTTCGGCGTCAGCGGCTGCGGCATCGCCTTCAGCGCATCGATCAGCAACTCGCGGATCGGGCGCGAGTAATCGATCTTGATCCGGTCGGCAGGAATCGTTTTCATCAGCGGCTCCAGCCCTTCGCCGGTGACCAGGAAATCGATCGTCGCCACGCGATAGAGCGCGTCGGGATCGAGCGGCTTGCCATCGGCGAGCGTGACGGAGATCAATCGATTTCGTTGCGCTGCCGGCTTGTCGGAATCGCGCGACTCATCGAACGTGTAACGCAGACCGCTGGTCTGCAGGATGCCGCGTCCGCCGCCGATCGAGGTGATCTCCAGCATCCGTTTCAACTGCGCGCCGGTGAGCGTGACCATGGCCGGAAAATTGTCGAACGGCGAGACGTCGAACATGTGCAGATAGAGAATCGTCCCGGCCGGCAGATCGGTGCGGATGCCGCCGGAGTTGAGGAAGGCGACGTCGGCCTTCATGTACGTGCGCATCGCGTCCGTGAGCAGATCGCCGAGCGGCGACTCGCGGTAGTAGGCGCGCTTGAAACGCTCCGTCGTGCGGATGCCGAGGTCCTGATTCTTTTTCACGGCAACCTGTTCGAGGTACGGCTTGAAGATATCCGCGACCGCCGCCACCTCGGCTACCGCTTTCCCTTCCAGCTTCTTCGGAACGAGCGTCGCGCCGGCCGGCGCCTTCTTCGGATCGCACGTTTCCGTGTGTTCGAACACCTGCGCGCAAACCATCGTCAGCGGCGCCATCTCCGTCTTCGTCACCTTGTGTTGCGACGGATCGACGGTCATGTCGAGGATGGCGATCTCGCGTCCGTACGGCGACGGCTGCAGCGTGGCCACGCCTTCGATGTAGTGGCGAATGTTCGAATGCGTGTGGCCGGCGAAGTAGGCGTCGATGGTTCCCTTCGGCAGCGCCTTCAGATACCGCATCGCCTCCTGATCCGTTTCGCAGCTCGACGAATCCTCGGGATTCATCTCGATGTTCTTGCAGCGCCCGCCCATGTGCGCGATGACGACGATGGCCGAGGCGCCGGCCTTGCGCAACTCCTTCGCGGCGGTGACCGTGGCCGCGACCGGATCGCCAAAATTGAACGTGGTCACGTTCGCCGCCATCGTCGTGGCGGGCGTGTCGGGCGTCGACAGACCGATGATGCCGACCTTCACGCCATTCGCCTCGATCATCGTGTAGCGCTTTGCCCACGACGGCGTTTTGCCGGTCGCTTTCTCCGTCAGATTCGCGGAGAGGAGCGGGAACTTGGCCGCTTTCGCATTTTTCTTCAACGCTCCGAGCGGATCTTCGTCATGCGTCCGCGCAACCGAATCGGGACCGACCGGACCGTAGTCGAACTCGTGATTGCCGACTGCCGCAGCGTCGTAGCCGAGGGCGTTGTACCCTTTCACCACCGGTTCGCCCTCGAAGAAGTTCGACTCCAGCGATCCCTGAAACAGATCGCCCGAGTCGACGACGATCACGCGTCCATGATTCGCACGCAGCACATTGAGATATCCCGCGATGAGCGGCAGGCCTCCGTACGCGGGAGCGGTCTTCGACTCATGATGGCTGTCGTACGAACCGTGCAGATCGGTCGTGCCGACGACGAAAACATGCACCGGCTGCGGATCGGCAGCGTACGCGGCAACGGCGGCGAGGAAGAGAACGAAGGGAAGGAGCCGTTTCATGGCGCGAAAGTATAGGTTGCTGTCATCCTGAGCCGCCGGAGCGACGTAGCGCGAAGCGCGGAGTCGCGCAGGACGGTCGAAGGATCCCCGGCTGATAACAACGGTTGGGCGGGAGTGTTCAGCCGCCGCCCGCCCGGGTTAGCAGCCGGGGATCCTTCGCCGTCCTACGGCTCTCCGCCTTCGGCTACGAGCCTCCGGCGGCTCTGGATGACAGCAATGCGCACTGAAAAAACCATGCTTTACCAAACCCTCGCCAGCGCGGTCGCGGTCATCCACTTCGCGTTCATCGTCTTCGTGATTGCGGGCGGATTTCTGGTGCTGCGCTGGCCGGTGTTGAAGTGGATTCACCTCCCCGCCGCGTTGTGGGGAGCGCTCATCGAGATTGGCGGTTGGATCTGTCCGCTCACCATCCTCGAGAACGTGCTTCTGCGCAGAGCGGGCGCGGCTGGGTATGATGACGGCTTCGTCGCGCATCACATCTTCCGCGTGATTTACCCGAACGGCCTCACCCGCGGGATGGAATTCGCCATCGCCGCATTCGTCATCGCGATCAACGTCGCGGTATACAGGAAAGTGTTTTACTGAATGGATTTTTTAGCGATCCCGCAACACCCGGTCTCGACGACCGACAAGCCTTTCTCATCCCTCGGCCTGAGCGCCCCGATCCTCGGCATCATCGAGAAAATCGGATTTCAGAATCCGACTCCGATCCAGGCCGAAGTCATTCCGCTCGCGCTCGAAGGCAAAGACATCATCGGCCTGGCGCAGACCGGCTCCGGCAAGACGGCGGCGTTTTCGCTGCCGCTGGCGGAACGTCTCACGCACGGCCGCGGCGTGCGCGGCCTGATCCTCTCGCCCACGCGCGAGATCGCGCTGCAGACGAAAGCGTTCCTCGACGTCTTCGGCGTCAATCACGATCTCAACACCGCTTGCGTCATCGGCGGCGTGAAGATGAACCCGCAGACCGAGGCGCTGCGCAAACAGCCGGACATCATCGTCGCCACGCCCGGACGTTTGCTCGATCACGTGCGGCAGCGTCACGTGAAGCTGGATGAGATCGAAGAGCTCGTCCTCGACGAAGCCGATCACATGCTCGACCTCGGCTTTCTCCCGCAGATGCGCGAGATCCTGCGCCTGCTTCCGCGTAACCGCCGTACGATGATGTTCTCGGCCACGATGCCCGACTCGATCGAGATGATCGCGAAAGAGTTCATGCGCGATCCGGTGCGCATCGACATCACCCCCGAGGGCGGCGCGGCCACCGGCATCACGCATCGGCTTTACGTCGTAAAGGAAGAGGACAAGCGCAACTGCCTGCTGGCGCTGCTCACCGAGGAGCTCGGGAGCACGCTCGTATTCGTGCGGCGGAAGATCGACGCCGAATGGCTGTACCACATCCTGCAGCGCCGCGGACATCCGGTCTCGCGCATTCACGCCGACCGTTCGCAGGGAAGGCGCGTCGAAGCGCTGGCCGGATTCCGTCAGGGACAGCATCGCATCCTCGTGGCGACGGACATCGCAGGCCGAGGGATCGACGTGCCGGGGATCGAGCACGTGATCAATTTCGACATTCCGGAGAACGTCGACGACTACGTTCACCGCGCCGGCCGCACCGCGCGCGGCGCCGCGCTCGGGATCGTGTCGACGATCGCGTCGTGGCAGGATCTGCCGATGGTCCGCCAGATCGAAGAAGTCCTCGGCGAAAAAATCCCGCGCTGCAGCGTGCCGGGCATCGAGCCGTGGGTGGAAACGGAACGCACGGCGGCGAAGAGACGTACGCGGGTGTGATGCCCTCTGCGACTTTTGTCGCTGCTAGACCGCCGCGTAGCGGCTGGAGAGGTTAGCGAGGGGTGCGAGCGCTTTTTGCGAGCACCCCTCGAACGTGAGTCGCAAACGAAGTGTGCCGCGTCAGCGGCACTCGATGGAGTGTCACATTTATCCGGTGTCGCTGACGCGGCACGAAACCCGGGCGCTCCCAATTTCGAGGGGTGTTCGCTTCGCTCTCACCCCTCGCTACCTTCTGAAGCCGCTGCGCGGCGGAGAGCCAATCAACTCGCCCTTGCCCGAGTCTTCCGCTCGTACATGACGCGATCCGCTTCGCGAATGGCGTCGTCGAGGTCGTCGGCGTTCGGGAAAAATGCGGCTCCCCACGACACCGTGCAGGTCGTTCCGCTCGGGGTGGTGATTCCGTCGTCGAGCGAGGCGAAACGCTGCGTGACCAGTTCGATCGGCGACTGCGGCATCACCACCAGGAACTCGTCGCCGCCCCAGCGAAAGAGGAGATCGTCCGCGCGGATCCGTTTGCGGATCGCGTTCGCGACGCTGCGGATTGCTTCGTCGCCCGCTTCATGTCCCTCGGCATCGTTGATCCGCTTGAGGCGATCGACGTCGGCCATCACCACCACGCCGTGCATCTCGCGCGGCATGGCGTGGAAGGCGTGGCGCGACAACGCGTTCGTGAGCGGGTCGGTATTCGCTTTGATCGCCAGTTGATCGCGCGCCACCTGCAGCGCGGCGACGGCGTCCGTCAATTCGCGGTGCGCGGCCTCGGCGGCGATGAGGACCATTCCGTATCCGAGGAGCACGGCCGCGAGGAGATCGGCCAGCGAGGATGAATCGAGATACGGGATGACGATGCCGCGCCGCTGAAACGCGTAAAGCGGCACGTAGGCGAAGTAGAGAATCGCCATCAGCGCCAGCGGAATCCGCATCATGTGCCACCCCACCGTGTGCTGCGTGATGCGGCCGAGGATGAGGTAGCAGGCCACGATGACAACGGTAACGATGGCCGCTTCGACCATGAAGAGCGCGCCGAAATCTGGCGCGGCGATCACGATCAGAATCGCCAACGCGAGCGCCAGCGGCGTGGCGTAGCCGAGGAGTTTGAGCGGAAGCGGATCATCGACGAGGTCGCGGCAGCCGGCGAAGAGCAGCACCAGGAACAGCCACTGCGCGAGCAGGTAGACCAGCCACCACGGCCACGGACTGCCGGTGGCGATGTAGATGCGAATGGCCGTGATGGCCACGAACATCGCCGCCCAGGCCCACGCCCAGCTGCGCGCGTAGCGCCAGAGGAAAGTCCGCGCGATCTGCCCGAGGACGAGAACGAGCAAAAGGGTGCCGATGGCCTGGAAGGTGACGGCGACGGGGGAAAAGTCGGGCATCGGGGGTAATGGTGCGCGTTTACCGGCTCTGGATTCAATGTGAATCCGCGTGGGCGATGAGAAAGCGAATGTTGAATGGTGAATGTTGAATGTTCAATGTTGAATGAGAGGGACCGGCCGGCCACGCTTTCCATTCAACATTCAACATTCAATTCAACATTCGTCGTCCAAGGTGAAACCAGTCACGCCGATTGGAACCGAGCCCTCCTTCGGCGTTCCGCGAACTCGACTCGCAGCAATTTGAGCCTCCCCTTCCGCGGGAACCGAACGCACCCGCGTCGTCATCTGTGCGCGCGCCGAGGCGAGATAGACCTTGATCCCCTTCTCCTTGTAGATGCGTTCGATCTCCGCTTCGTCGGCGTCGATGACGATGTAGTCGTCGATGCGGCTGGAGTAGATGGCGAACTTGCCGTTTGCCTGCTTGTCGATGCGCCACGCCACGAAGGTAGATTAATCCAGAGCGCGCAGCAGCGCCGTGACGCGATCGCGCTGCGTTGACCACGCCGCCCACACACCCGCGCTCCACTGGTGGACCGCGGCAACGTGATCGTCGGCCATGGCCACGTCGAAGATGGTCTGCTTCCAGCCGTTGGATGAAGGCGGATCGAGGTGCGGCCAGTCGCGAACGCGCTCGGCCAGCTTCTGCATGTACGGCGCGACGTCTGAGGGCGCGACGTTGCGCTCCATCATCAGATAGAGCCCGGCCAGATGGATGTCGATCGACTTGTCGGGATGCAACCCGCCGGGATGCTGCACGGCGTACGCCTCGACGGTGAGATGGTGCACCTGCCCGAACAGCACGGCGTTGCTGAACTCCCGTCCGATCACCTCGGTGAACAGACTCCAGCACTCATCCGAGGCGTTGAAGTAGCCGTCGTACGGGATGGGATTGCCGGCCGGCATCACCAGGCCGCAGCCGGGGCAACGTGTTTCGGCGGATTCGAGAGTCATCGGAGTGCTGCCATCGTAGCGCTGGCGGCCCGCCGGCTGGACCGCCGCCGGCTCGGCGGCACGAACCGAAGCATGCCAGCGAGCCGCTGGCGGTCCAGCCGCCGGGCCGGCGGCGCTACGGCCAACTCCGTGCGGTACGTCACGGACGCGTTCGCTGGGAGCAGCGATGATATGCCCTACAATTCGCCCATTCCGTTATTTGTAGCGGCCAAGGTCCGGCCGTATACCCAGGAAACGCTACAGGAGCTTCGTGCCGCTATGCCGACACCGAATCAGGATTTCTCTGCCGTCGCTGTGAACTCAACCGATGAAACCAGGCAGAGGAGCCGCCGCATCGTCGGCGTCTCGCTCGGCGCAACGCTCATCACGATGCTGGTGCTCTTCGCGGCCATGGCGTTCGCGCCGGTCGACGCGAACGCCGCCAACACCTGCACGCTCACCAGCACTGCGCCCGTCACGAACTGGAGCGACACCACCAAGTGGAGCGGTTGCGCCGGAGGATTTCCGGGACAGTCGGCGGCGGGCGATACGGCGGTCGTTACGCTGGGCAGCTTCACCCTCAACGTCAACACGTTCGCCAATCCGGTCATCCTCCAGATCAGTGGCAGCGGGAGCTCCGTCCCCATCCAGGTGGCGAGCGGTGGGACGCTGACGCTGGAGACGTCCAGCACCGCCACGAGCAACAACACGTTCACGGTCGCCAGCGGCGGCACGATGGGCGTCGAGCTGGCCACGAATCTTTCCGGCTGGCAGAGTCCGGTCAATCTCAATGGTGGGACGTTCAACTCCGCCGGCGCCATCACGTTCATCAATGGCTCGCAACTGACCGTGAACGGCGGAACGATTCAGGGCGGCGGAACGGTCACCATCCCCTCCGGCGGCGCGATGACGTTTGCCGGTACGACCGGCACGATGACGCTCACCGGCGGGACAATCATCGACAACTTCGGCTCCATTACCTTGAGCTCCACATCGAACGCGCTTGCCATCAACAACGGCGCGATCATCAAGAACGAAGCGAGCGGCGCCTTCGGTCTCTTCGGAGATGCGCCGATCAACACCGACAACGTCGCCTCGCCGCTGTTCAGCAACCTCGGCACGCTGGCCAAGACCGGCGGCACCATCAGCACCATCAACGTGCCGCTGAACAACAGCGGCAGCGTCAGTGCCGGAAGCGCATCGATCGGCCTGGCCGGCAGCGGCACGCACAGCGGCTCGTTCGTCTCCGGCAGCACCACGTCGATCGGCTTCAGCGGCAGCAACACCTTCAACAGCGGCTCCTCGTTCAGCGGCACGGCGCCGGTCAAATTCGTCAGCGGCACGCAGACGTTCAACGCCGCGGTGACCGCAAGCGGCGGCATCAAGTGGGCCGGCGGCACGATCGCCGGCACCGGACCGTTCAACATTTCCGGCACGTCGTCACTCGACGGCAGCAGCAGCGGAATGATCCTGACCGGCGTGATCAACAACACGGGCACGATGACGTACGCCGCTACGCCGAACGCGCTCACGATCAACGGCGTTTCCGCGAAGCTGGAGACGTCGTCGTCGGGCAGCTTTACGATCGCCGGAGATTACGACGTCCAGGCCGTTCCCTCGGGCGCAGGCACGCTGCGCATCAACGGCGCCTCCGCGCAGCTCTTCAAATCGGCCGGTACAGCCGGTTCGTCGATCCTGGCCTATCTCGACAACGCCGGCGGTGTGGTCACCAACAACGCCACCGGACCTCTCAACATCGCCGGCGGCGGCAAGTCGACCGGCACGCTGAGCGTGACGAGCTCCGGCAACATCATCAACTTCACCAACGGCACGTTCGACGACAACGGCGCGGTTTTCGGCTCCGGAACCTTCAACGTCGCCGGCGGAACGCTGAACATCAACACGGCTACGACCTTCAACAGCGTACCGAGTCTCAACATCAGCGGCGGCACGCTCGGCGGCACCGGAGCCGTCGCGCTGACGGCTACGCCGACCTGGTCCGGCGGCACGATCACCGGAAGCGGCACGCTGACCGTCGGCGGTTCCGGCGTGCTGACGATCACCGGCTCGACAGGCGCGATGACGCTCGACGGCCGCACGCTGACGAACAGCAACACGATCCTCTACAGCTCGAGCACCAACAACCTGACGCTCAAGAACTCCGCATCGATCGTCAACAGCGGGTCGTTCACCGCCGCCGGCTCCGGCATGATCGACAGCGACGGCTCCGCGGTCTCGTTCTCGAACAACAACCAGTTCACCAAGTCCTCGACCGGGACGTTCATCGTCAAGCCGACGTTCAACAACGCCGGCAGCGGCGTCTCCGTCACCGGCGGCGTGCTGGCCATCGATAGCGATGGCACGAGCACCGCGGCGTGGAACCTGTCGCCGGGAACCGAGGTGTGGTTCCCGACGCCGTTCGCAACGACGTATACGTGGGCGAGCGGAACGAGCTTCAGCGGCGGCAAAGTCACGATCGACAACGGCACTGTGGCCAACAGCACGCCCATGACCCTCACCAGCACCAACCTCGAGTTGAACGGCGGCACGTTCATGAACAATGCCTCGTTCACCATCAGCAATCCGGCCTCGTTCAAATGGACGGACGGGATCCTGGCCGGCGCCGGCCACACCATCATCACGTCCGGTACGACCTTCGACATGCTGAGCGAGTTCGGCGCGCGCTCGATGACCACGCACGCCATCGACAACGCCGGCAACGCCACCATGTCCGCGCTCACGCAGCCGATCAGTCTCAACAGCAGCTCGGTCTTCAACAACAGCGGCACGCTCGACATCCAGAGCGACGGCTCGATGCTCACCGACGGCGTCGGCATCAACCTCTTCACCAACACGGGAACGGTGAAGAAGAGCGCGGGCGGGTCGGGGTTCCGCTTCGACGTTCAGTACACCCAGTCCGCCGGAACGACCGACGCGAACTCGCCGACGGCCGGCAGCACGATCATCTTCAACAACGGCGGAACGCTGAGCGGCGGCGCGCTGCAGGCAACGTCGTCGACGAACTTCGTCGACTTCTTCAACGGAACGTTCAACGTGAACGGCGGCTCGCTCAACAACGGTCAGCCGGGCGCGCTGCGGCTCAACGGCAGCGGTGCGGCCGTGGGGATCAACATCGCGAACTCGGCAACGAACTTCGTCCAGAACTCCGGCACGCTGCAGGGATCGGCGAACCTGACCATTCCGAGCGGCGGCACCTACACCTGGAACGGCGGCTCGATGAGCGGCACCGGCCAGCTCGTCATCGCCAGCGGCGGAAACCTGCTCGTCCCCGGCACCTCGTCCCAGCCGCTGACGCTCTTGTCGAAAACGATCAAAAACAGCGGACAGATCATCTATCACCCCCTGACCGGCGGCACGAGCAACCAGCTCACGCTCTTCGGTACGGCGTCGATCACGAATCAGAGCGGCGGCGTCATCAGCATCACTGACAACTCCGCCTTCCTGCAGAGCGGCGGCGGAACGAGCATCATCAACAGCGGCACGTTCCAGAATTCCGGAAGCTCCAGCGTCGCGCCGACGCTGACCAACAACGCAAGCGGCCTGGTCAAAGCGAACGGCGGGATGCTGACGCTCCTCGCCGGCAGCAGCAGCGGCACGCTCGATGCCGTTTCGCCGGGCGCGGTCAACTTCGGCGTCGGATCGACCTTCACCATCTCCGGCGGAACGTGGGGCGGCAGCGGCGGCGGATTCTGGGTCACCGGCGGCGACGTCACCTTCTCCGCGCCGTTCTCCGTCTCTGACTTCGCGCTGAACTCGGGACAGATCGACGGCAGCGCCACGCTGACGCTCACCGGCAGCAACGCCTGGGGCGGCGGAACGATGGCCGGCGCGGGCACCACCATCAACAACGGCACGGTGACGATGGTGAACAACAGCAACTCGTTCCTCGACACGCGCACGTTCAACAACAGCGGCACGCTCACGTTCCAGAACGGCGGCGGATCGCTGCAACTGGTCAACGGCGCCGTCTTTAACAACAGCAACACGTTCACCTATCAGGGCGACACGCCCTTCACCTGCAACTGCGCCACGCCCGGGCTCTTCCACAACCTCGTCACCGGCACGATCACGAAAACGGCGGGCAGCGGCGTCGCCCTCGTCAGTGCGCCCTTCACCAACGACGGCAACGTCAACGTGAACCTCGGCCAGCTCGCATTCACCGCCGCCGGCTCGCATACCGGCGCATTCAGCGCCGCCTCCAACGCGAACATCACCTTCACCACCGGCAACAGCTTCAGCGGCACCTCCTCGATCACCGGCTCGGGCGAATACACCTTCACCGGCGGCACGTCGACGATCGGCAGCACCACGGTCACGCCGGGAACGCTCACGATCACCAGCGCGAACGTAGCGCTCAACTCGCCCGCGACCATCGGCACGCTCAACGTCCACACCGGCTCGACGCTTGGCGGCACCGGTACGATCCATCTCACCGCCGCCAGCCCCGTTTCCGAATGGACCGGCGGCACGATCAACGGCAGCGGCACGCTCACCGTCAACGCCGGAGCGAACCTCCAGCTCGACGGCCTGACCTCCGCCATGACCCTCGACGCGCGTCCGATCGTCAACAACGGAACGCTCACCTACGCCTCAGCGACCAACGGACTGATCCTCGCCAACGGCGCCGTCATCACGAATGCCGGCGGCGCGACGCTGACTCTCGATGCCGGACCCGGCATCGGCATCAGCGGCATCAACAACGTCATTGCCAACAACGGCCTGCTGCAGCGCAACGTGAACGGCACGATCGGCATCAGCCCCGCCGTCACGAACACCGGCGCCATCAACGCAAACCTCGGCACGCTCGCCTTCAACGGCGGACTGACGCAGACGGCGGGCACGACCAACCTTCTCGGCGGCTCCATCTCGTCGCCGTCGGCAATTTCCCTCGCGGGCGGATCGCTCACCGGCAACGGCACCGTATCGGCCGCGCTCAACAACACGAACGGCATCGTCGCTCCCGGCAGCGCGGTCGCCACCGGAACGATCACCGTCACCGGCCCTTACGCGCAAGGCGCCAGCGGAGCGATGAATCTGAAGATCGGCGGCACGGCAAACTTCGACGTCGTCGACGCCTCGGCGTCCGGCGTCACGCTGGCCGGCACGCTCAACGTCTCCCTCTTCAACGCTTTCGTCCCGTCGAGCGGCAACACGTTCGACGTCCTCCGCTTCAACACCCGCAGCGGAGACTTCGGCACCTACAACCTCCCGACCTTCGCCGGCGGCGGCAGCCTGCAGAACGCTTTCGTCTCCGGCACACCGAGCGTGCTGCGGCTCACCGCCGTCGTCACCGCATCCGATCTAATGATCGGCCAATCCGCGCCGGCGACGCTCCTGCACAACCAGACCGGCACGTGGACGCTGACCGTCACCAACGGTCCGACGCCGGTCACCAACGTCGTCGTCACCGACACCTTCGCCAACGCAAACTTCATCAGCGCGACGTCGGTCGGCCCGTGCACGCCGTCCGGCTCGACGGTGACCTGCAATCTCGGATCGCTGGCGGCGAATCAGTCGGTCAACGTCACGCTGCAACTGAGCGCGCCGAATCTCGTCACGATCTCGAACAGCGCCTCGGTCACCGCCTCCGAGTTCGATCCGAACACCGCCAACAACAACACCGGCAACGCCTTCACCACCGTTCTGCCGTCCGCGGATCTGTCGATCACCAACACGGCATCAGGCAATCCGGTCAACGCCGGCAGCCCGCTGTCGTTCGCGATCAACGTCAACAACGGCGGTCCCGACGGCAGCGGCGCGCTCACGGTGACGAACACTTTCCCCGCCGGTGTGACGTCGTTCACCTTCTCCGGCGCCGGCTGGAGTTGCGGAGCACTTTCCGGCAGCACCGCCACCTGCACGAATGCGACCTCGATCGCGAACGCCAGCTCCGCGCCGACGCTCACGCTGACCATGAACGCTCCGGCCAGCGGTCCCGCGGTCGACAGCGCCACCGTCTCCGCCACAACCGCCGATCCGAACAACGGCAACAACAGCGCCTCGCAATCGGTCGCGGTCACCGCGCAGTCGGACGTCAGCATCACCAAGACCGGCCCGGCCTCGGTCATCGCCGGCCAGAACGTCGTCTACACCGTCACCGTCACGAACAACGGACCGTCGTCCGCGTCCGCGGTCAACGTCGCCGATCCAACGCCGGGCGGCCTGACCTTCGTCTCCAACAGCGGCGGCTGCACCACCGCCTACCCCTGCGCCCTCGGCACGATGACGAATGGGCAGACAGTGACGATTACCTCGACCTATTCGACCTCTCCGAGCGCCGCGGGCAGCATCACGAATACGGCCACCGTTTCGTCGACCACCGCTGATCCGGCAACCGGAAACAACAGCGCCACGAAGACGACGACCGTCACCGCCAGCGCCGACCTGGCGATCAGCAAGAGCGGCCCGGCATCGTCCACGGCCGGCTCGCCGCTCGTGTACACGATCACCGTCACCAACAACGGCCCGTCCGACGCCGCCGCCGTCTCCGTCGCCGACCCCACGCCGGCCGGCACCAGCTTCGTCTCCAACAACGGCGCCTGCACCACGCCCTTCCCCTGCTCGCTCGGAACGATGACGCCGGGCCAGTCGAAGACGATCACCACCACCTTCACCACGCCGGCGAACTTCACCGGCACGAGTGTCGCCAACACCGCCACCGTCTCCAGTTCGACGACGCCCGATCCGAGCTCCGCGAACAACAGCGCCACCGCCACCACCGCCTTCGGCGCCGCGAGCGCCGATCTCGCCGTCACGAAGACCGGCCCCTCGACGGTCGCGAACGGCTCGACCGCCGCCTACACCATCACCGTCATCAACAACGGTCCTGCCACGGCGACAAACGTCGTTCTCAACGATCCCGCTCCCGCCGGCCTTACGTTCAGTGTCGGCACCGCTCCCTGCATCACCGGCTTCCCCTGCGCGCTCGGTACCCTTACCGCCGGACAGAGCGTCACCATCACCGCCTCGTACACCGTCACCGCCACCTCCGGCTCCGTGACCAACACCGCATTGGTGTCGGGATCGACCTTCGATCCGATCTCCACCAACGACAGCGCCAGCGCCACCACCACCATCGGCGCCAGCACATGCGGCGCGCAGCCGCCGGCGCTCATCGCGCCGGCCAGCGGCGCAACGGTCTCCTCGCCGGTCAACTTCTCCTGGTCCGCCGTCGCCGGCGCCACGAGCTACAAAGTTTTCGCCTCCGTCGGCGGCGCGTCGACGCAGGAGATCGGATCGACCAGCAGCACCTCGATCACCCTTCCCGTCGCCGGCGGCAGCGTGACGTGGTTCGTCCAGGCGCTCGGCATCGACAACTGCAGCAACCTCGTCTCCGCCACGCGCACCTTCACCGCCTGCGGCGACGGCAGCGCGCCGCTGCTCTCGGTCGTCGGCACTTCCAGCTCCGGTCAGAGCTACACCGTGCAATGGAGCGACGCCGGCACGTCCAGCTACGAACTTCAGGAAGCGGCCACCGAAGCGTTCGACAACCCCACCACCTTCCAGGTCAACGGCACCTCGCGCGCCTTCACCAAATCGGCGACGACGGCGACCGCATTCTTCTATCGGGTCCGCGCCCTCTCCGCCTGCGGCCAGGGACCCGGTCCGTACTCGACTTCGCAGCGCGTCGTCGTCGTCCCGGTCACGCCGATCAACGCTCAAAGCCCGAGCGCCACGGTCGACATCAACAACAAGCACGTCGTCATTCAGAGCGTCTTCATCCCCGGCCAGGGCGCGGTCATTCCGTTCACCGCGTCGGCCGACGAACCGTGGCTGACCGTTACGCCCTCCAGCGGCTTCCTCCCCGCGGCCGGACTCACGCTCACCGTCTCCGCCGATCCGGCCGACCTCCCGAACGGCACCTTCACCGCCACGATCATCGTCACGTTCCCCGACGCCATCGGCGGCAAAATCGGCACGCTCGATACGAAGCCGCCGGTCACCGTCCCTGTCTCCGTCAGCGTCGTCACGCCGGTCTCCCCGACGACGATTTCCACCCCTTCCGCGAACTCGCTGATCATCCCCTCGGTCGGCCATCTCGACGGCATCAACTCGCAGTGGCGCTCCGACGTCCGCATCACCAACACCGCCGCGCAGAAACTCAACTACCTGCTGCGCTTCACGCCCGCCGGCGGCGATCCCTCCTCGGTCAAGCAAACGCAGATCTCGATCGCCGCGAACGACACCATGGCCCTCGATGACATCGTCAAGAACTGGTACGGCGTCGGCGCGCTGGGCGATGCCGCCAACGGCGTCCTCGAAGTCCGCCCGCTCAACACCAGCGGCAAAGGGACGCCGACGTCCGAGGATGTGAGTGTGTCGACTGTGACCGTGGCGTCGAGCCGGACGTTCAACCAATCCGCGGGCGGCACCCTCGGCCAGTACATCCCGGCCATCCCCTTCGCCAACTTCGTCGGCAAGACGACCGGAGATTCCCGCGCCGGAATCCTCAGCCTGCAGCAGATCGCACAATCGCCCAGCTATCGCACCAACCTCGGCATCGTCGAAGCAGCCGGCAAACCGGTCTCCGTCCTGGTAAGCGTCTTCGACACCACGGGCAAGAACCTGCTCGACCTCCCTCTCGATCTGAAGGCGGGCGAGCAGCAGCAGCTCAACTCCTTCCTCGCGGCGAAGAACATCACGCTCGCCGACGGCCGCGTGGAAGTGAAAGTCACCGGCGGCGACGGCAAGATCACCGCCTACGCCTCGGTGGTCGACAACAAGACCACCGATCCGCTTCTCGTCAGCGGCGTCCCGCTCCTGCAGACGCCGGCGAAGACGTTCGTCATGCCCGGCGTGGCCGACATCAGCAACGGCCTGGCGAACTGGCGCACCGACCTGCGCATCTTCAACGCCGGCGCCGATCCGCAATACGTGACCATGACGCTCTACCCGCTCAACGACGCCACCGGCGCCACGATCGCGCGGTCGCTCACCGTCAATCCGGGCGAAGTCACCGTCCTCGACAACGTTCTGGCCTCACGCTTCGGCACGACCAACGCCGGCGGCGCGATGCACGTCGACACACTCACCGATGCCAACCTCGTCGTCACCGGTCGCACCTACAACCAGGTCGACGGCGGCGGCACCTACGGCCAGTTCATCGCCGCCGTCACGCCCGCCGACGCGGTCGGCAAAGGCACGCGCACGCTGAACGTCCTGCAGGTCGAGGACTCCACCCGCTACCGCACCAACCTCGGCATCGCCGAAGTGAGCGGCAAACCGGCCACCGTCGAAGTCTCCGTCTTCCTCCCCGACTCCAAAGTCGCGCCGAAGGTCACCATCCCCCTCGCCGCGAACGAATACCGCCAGTTCCGCGTCCTCCAACAACTCGGCGTCGGCACGGCGTACAACGCCAGAATCAGCATCAAAGTCATCGACGGCGAAGGCCGCATCACCGCCTACGGCTCCGTCATCGACATGCAGACGCAGGATCCGACGTACGTACCCGCGCAGTAGTGGAAAAGGGGCGCTTCGGCGCCCCTTTATTTCGTCTCAACTCCTTCAAACTGCTGAGTTTACCGGCACCGATCTCGCAATATAACGAGGCGGAGGTACACCACATGGCAAGCAAGAAACTCCAGGCGGCACTGTTGAGCGTTTCGCTCCTTCTGCCTGCCGGAAGCACCTTCGCGGCGACGCATCATCATCACTATCGTCATCACCGCCACCACTACAGCCAGACGCGCGGAGCCGTCATCGGCGCCGTGGCAGGCGCGGCCATCGATCATCACGAGCCGCTGAAAGGCGCGCTGGTCGGCGCGGCGGTCGGCGAAGGTGTGCAGATCTTCCGCAACCACAAGGCGCATTAATCTGGATAGCGTAGTGCGGGCGTCCTCGCCTGCATCCGGCGTGGCGTCTCGCCCGACGGGGGTTTCTGGGATTCAATTGCAGACGGAACATTGATCACGGACACTCCGTCGGGCGAGGACGCCAGCGCTACGCTTCCGAAAAGCCTTTATCGTAGCCGCGTGCTGAGACTTCTACTGCTCCTCATCTCGCTCACCGATCAACGCGCCATCCTCACCGAGTTCAACGACTTCCTGGCCATCCCCAACCTCGCCACGGATGCGCCGAACATCGCCCGCAACGCCGCCGCGATTCAGGCCATGTTCGAGAAGCGCGGCGTGAAAACGAAGCTCCTCACACTCGACAACGCGCCGCCCATCGTCGTCGTCGACGTTCCCGCTTCCGGCGCGAAGAAGACCATCGCCTTCTACGCGCACTACGACGGCCAGCCCGTCGATCCAAAACAATGGCAAACGCCGCCGTGGACGCCGGTCATGCGCGACGCCGCCGGCCACGACGTCGACTGGCGCAACGCGAAGGCGATCGATCCCGAATGGCGTCTCTACGCCCGCTCCTCCGGCGACGACAAAGCGCCCATCATCGCCATGGCCGCCGCGCTCGACGCGTTGCGCAGGACCGGCCGCACGCCGAACGTCAACCTCCGCTTCGTCTTCGAAGGGGAAGAAGAAGCCGGCTCCCCTCACCTCGGCGACTACCTCGCGAAGTATCCCGACGTTCTCCGCCCCGACGCCTGGATCCTCTGCGATGGTCCCGTCCATCAAAGCCGCCGCATGCAACTCGTCTTCGGCGCGCGCGGCGTCGTCGACGCCGAGCTAACGGTCTACGGTCCCGTCAAAGGCTTGCACGACGGCCACTACGGCAACTGGGTCCCCAACCCGATCATCCGCCTCACGCACCTCATCGACTCGATGCGCGACGAGACCGGCCACATCCTCATCAGCCATTTCTACGACGACGTAAAACCCTCCTCGGCCGCCGAACACGACGCGATCGCCAAAATGCCGCCGGTCGAATCCGACCTCAAACGCGAATTCGGCATCGCCGCAACGGAAAGCGACAACCTCAACGAATCGCTCATGCTCCCCGCGCTGAACGTCCGCGGAATCCAGTCCGGCCACATCGGCACACAGGCCTCGAACACGATCCAGACCGAGGCCACGGCATCGCTCGATTTCCGCCTCGTGCCATCGGAGACGCCGGAGTCAATCAAGAAACTCGTCGAACAACACCTCGCCTCGCAGGGATACACGATCGTCCGATCAACCGCCGACGCCGCCACCCGCCTGGCCCACCCCAAAATCGCCAAACTCACCTGGGGCGCCGGCTACCCACCCGCCCGAACCGCGCTCGACCTCCCGCTCTCCCAACAGATCGCCGCGCTGATGACGGCCGCCGGACACCCACCCGTCCGCGTCCCCACCCTCGGCGGCAGCATCCCGATGCACCTCTTCCAGCAGCCGTCCAACACGCCGGTCCTGATCCTCCCCATCGCCAACCACGACGACAACCAGCATGCCGCAAATGAGAACATCCGGCTTCAGAGTTTGTGGGATGGGATTGACGTGTATATCGCGCTGTTTGAGGACCTGAAATGAGCTCAAAGTATCTTACCAAGGGGATGCGGCCGGACGCGGACACGATCGTAAAGAGCCTGCATGGCGACTACTACCACGTGTCGGGCACGCGACAGAATATGCTCCCCTCTCTTCTCTTTCATTACACCTCGGCGGCAGGCCTCTTGGGAATTGTCACATCCCGCGTACTACGCGCTTCTAATTTTGCGTATCTGAACGACTCCACTGAAATTCGTTACGGAGAGTCGGTTGTACGCGAAATCCTTGCGAAGCATGTCGCCGATGCCACAGGGTTGGCGAAAGACGCGCTGGGCGTGACGTTACAGGTCATAGAGCGGCTTACAGCCGACATCGAGTTCTACCTGACATGCTTCTGCACGGAGTCTGATCTCTTGAGCCAGTGGAGAGGGTATGGTACGGCCAGTGGCCGGTTTTGCGTGGCCTTTGACTGCGACAAGCTCTTTAATCAGACGCCAAGTCTCAAGCATCGTCTCAAAAAGGTGATTTACGATCGAAAAACGCAGGATGCAAAGATCATGGCTGTTATCGACCGAGCGAAAGTGGCGCTTGGCGAAGCCGTTGCGCTGAACGCGACCCAACAGAAGGACTGCGTCAAGAGAATCTGTAGTGAGCTTTTTGAGAAGCTCATTTGGGAACTTTGTTTTTTCAAGCACCCAGGCTTCGCAGAGGAGAAGGAATGGCGTGCAGTTCATTGGATGGAGGACACGGCGCAGATGAAGTTCGAAGCTCGCGGTGGCACGATTCGTCCTTTCGTGGAAATGTTCAATAGCGGCCAGCCTTCGCCGCTTCCCATCGCAGAAGTAATCGTAGGGTCCTCGATTATCGGAAGCCCAACCAAAAAGACCGTGGAGCTGCTTCTAGAAGCATGTCACTATCAGGCGGTCAAAGTACGTGAGTCCGGTGTGCCGTTTCGTGACGTATAGACTCTACCTAGGCTAACTAACATTGAGACGCGCGGGCTTCGCACGAGGCCGTGATGAGGTCAGAGAGTCTCCGTTGTCAGAACATCTCGACCAGATTGCAGGCGATATTCGAGGTTGCCGCACCGGCCACTTCCTCCTCGAATCCGGCTATCACGCGGATACCTGGTTCGACCTCGACGCGCTGTTCATCGATCCGGCGGCGATCGCTCCGCAGGTGAAGGGGCTCGCGGCTTTGATTCGTCCGCATGACGTGTCGGCGATCTGCGGTCCGCTGCTCGGCGGCGCGTTTCTCGCGCAGGCGGTGGCCGCGGCGATGGACGTTCGGTTCTATTACTGCGAGAAGGGTGATTCGTCGTCCGGGCTTTACGGTGCGACGTATCGGTTGCCGGAGGGACTGCGGGAGTATGCGTCGAAGGAACGCTTTGCGGTGGTTGATGACGTCATCAGCGCCGGGTCCTCCGTTCGGGCTGTTGTGACAGAACTGGAGGGCGCCGGCGCGATGACGGTCGTCGTCGGGTCGCTGCTCCTCCTCGGCACGAAGGCGACGGAGTACTTTGCATCGATGAACATCCCGGTCGTTGCGCTGGACAGACGCGATTTCCAGACGTGGCTGCCGGACGAGTGTCCGCTGTGCCGGAGCGGCGTTCCTTTGGAGAATCGCGCGTAGCGACTGAGGCTACAATCGCGCGAGAGTCCAGTGTCGACGATCGCGGAACAGCCGCTCCAATCCGGCGTGGTCACCTCGCCTGCCGACGGCATGCTGAGCGATGCGATCGCGAGGACGCTCGACACTCCGCCTGCTGAACGCGCGGAGCTTTTCGGCCGGCTCGTTCGCGACATCGAAGACTTCATGACGCAACATCCCGAGGAACGGCCGTGGACGTGCCGCCTCTTCATCGGCACGGACGGCTCATCGATTTTCCGAGGAGGCGTGGGGCATTCTCTGGTCGTCGATACGGCCGGCCGGCTCTGGCGCGCACGCAGTTACGAAGACTTTGAAACGACGTACGCGTTCGTCGGTACGTCGTGCGAGATCGATACGCTCACGCCGATTTACGCGCAGATGGTGGAATACCGTGTACGCGAGACGACGTAGCGCCGGCGGCTCGCCGGCTGGACCGCCGCCGGCTCGGCGGCAAGTCACGCGCCGCGCAGAATTCACGCGCCAGCGAGCCGCTGGCGGTCCAGCCGGCGAGCCGCCGGCGCTACGTCCGCCAACGCTTCGACCCGGACCTCCGTAGAATCCGCGCATGCTTACCGAGATCGGACAGATCGAGGCACTCTTCCGCTATCCCGTGAAGTCGATGAGCGGCGAGCGGCTGGAGACGGCCGAGATGGGATGGCACGGGCTCGAAGGCGACCGGCGTCTGGCGCTCCGGAAGGTCAACGATCCGACCGGGTTCCCGTTTCTGACGGCGGGCAAGCTTCCCGACCTGCTGCGGTTTGCTCCGCATCGCGAAGACGGCGCGGATCTTCCGACGCACGTGCGCACGCCCGAGGGCGATTTGTTACCGGCGTTCGGGGAAGAGCTGGGTGCGGAGATCGGACGCCGTCACGGCGCTCCCGTGCAGATGATGCATTTGAAGCACGGCATCTTCGACGACGGGGCCGTCTCCGTGATCGCCGTCGACACGATCGACGAGATCATGCGGCTCGCCAATCAGACTCCGGACGTGCGTCGCTTTCGTCCGAACGTTCTCGTCCGCCTGCTGCGGCCAGCCCCGTTCCAGGAAGACGAGTGGGTCGGCGGCGCGCTCTCGTTCGGCGATGGGGACGACGCTCCGTCCATCAACGTCACCATGCGCGACATTCGCTGCGCGATGTTGAACTACGATCCCGACACGGCCAGCTCCGCGCCGGAAATGATGAAGACGGTCGTGCGCATCCACCAGAACACCGCCGGCGTCTACGGCACCGTCACGCGCATCGGCCGGCTGGCGGTGGGACAGCCCATCTTCCTGCGAACGTAAGCAATCGATCCGCAGATGACGCAGAAGGGACGCAGATCGAGGCATCATCTGCGGGACATCTGCCTCATCTGCGGATAGGCTTCGCAAACATGTCCAAAGCGCGGCTCGAGACCTTCAGCGACGGCGTGATCGCCATCCTGATCACGATCATGGTGCTCGAGTTGCGCGTGCCGCATGGGGCGGACTGGAGCTCGCTGCGGCCGCTCGTTCCGCTGCTGCTCAGCTACGCCATGAGCTTCGTCTTTCTGGCGATCTACTGGAACAACCATCACCACATGTTCCACACCGTCGACCGCGTCAACGGGCGGATTCTGTGGGCGAACATGCACCTGCTGTTCTGGCTATCGCTGGTGCCGTTCGCGACCGGATGGATGGGCGAGAACGATTTCGCGTCGCTGCCGACCGCGTTGTACGGAGCCGTGCTGCTGCTGGCGGCGATCTCGTACACGATCCTGGTGCAGGTGATCATCGCCCATCAGGGAGCGCACTCGAAACTACGCGCGGCCATCGGCGACGACAAAAAAGGAATGATCTCCATGGCGCTGTACGTCGCCGCCGTTCCGCTGGCGTTCGTACACCGATCGATTTCGTGGGCCATCTTCGTCACCGTCGCGCTGATCTGGCTCGCGCCCGATCGCCGCATCGAGGACAAGATCGAGTCAGGCGCTCTTGCGCACCACGAGGGTGGCGGGCCGCAGTGATCCGAACGGCACGAACGCGAGAAAGAGCGACCCAATCGCGGATCCCACTGACTTCGACGTGCAGCCATGCGCGGCGAAACTCTCCGCGTATTCGCGACCGTGGCGGATGTCGTCGATGATCGCCTCGCCGCCTGGTTTCAGCACGCGCGCGATCTCGCCGATGGCCTGGCGCCGTCCCGCCGCGTCGTAGACGTTGTGGATGGCCGAGCAGGAGACGATCACGTCGAACGTCGCGTCGGGGAACGGGATCTTGCGCATGTCCGCCGTCTGCACGTCGACGCGATCGGCCACTCCCTCCGCCTCCGCATTCTGCATCGTGGCTTCGGGGCGATTGCCCGACAGATCCTCCGCCTGCCAGAGATCGATGCCCGAGGCCGTGCCGGTGGTGAGGCGTTTGGCGGCGCCGACCAGCATCAGACCGCGTCCGCAGCCGACGTCGAGCACGCGTTCGCTGCCCGTCCAACGATGGTTGTCGAGCAACTGCTCGCGCGTGCGCATCTTGCCGATCTTGCTGTCGTACAGCATCCACATCGCCATCACGAAGCAACTCGCTGCGGGCCACGGCGCGATGTGCGAGAGCGGTAGGATCACGCCGCCGCCACTGAGGTTGCCGGACCACCAGCCGAGGCGCGCCGTGATCCAGATCAGAAATCCGGCCGCGGTGACGAGCAGCAGATTACGGATCACGCCTGGCGCATCGACGCCGTAGTCGGGACGCTTCATGACATTACTGTAGCGGTTTCGGCGGAGGCGTAGTTGATGTGCTAAAACGCTCGAAGGAGCTACTTACGCATGAAAACGATTGCCAATCTCGCCGCTGCATTGCTGCTCGCCGCATCCGCTTTTGCCGCCGACGTCCCCGCGCCCGCTCCGCCGGCCGAGGGAACCGCGGCGCCGAAATTCAAACTGCCCAGTCAGGATTCGCCGTCCGTCTCCCTCGACCAGTTCAAGGGCAAGTGGGTCGTCCTCTACTTTTACCCGAAGGATTTCACCTCGGGTTGCACGCTCGAAGCGCACAACTTCCAGCGCGACCTGGCCAAGTACGAAGCGAAGAACGCGGTCATCGTCGGCGTCAGCGAAGACGACGTCGAATCGCACAAGGGCTTCTGCACGAAAGAGGGACTAAGCTTCAAGGTCCTCGCCGACACGGCCGACCACAACGTCGCTACGACCTACGGTTCGGTGATGCAGTACAACGGAAACACGCTGGCGGCGCGCAACACGTTCCTCATCGATCCGAACGGCGTGATCCGCAAGGTCTACCTGAAAGTGAAGCCGGCCGCTCACAGCGACGAGGTGCTGGCCGATCTCGACGCTCTGCAAGCGAAGAAATAGCTGGTAAGGTGCGCGCGGAGGATTTCATGTCAAAGATCAATGGAGAAAAAGCGCGCGCCTCGATCGAGTCGCGCCGCCGCGCCGCACAGCGCGAGAAGGATCGCGCCAAGCGCGCCGAGCTCAAAGCATCGCCGGCGCAACATCCCGCCGAAAAGAAGAAGAACGCGAAGTAACCGGAGCGCGGCGGCTTCGGCCGCCGCTCCCTTTTGCAGACACTTCTCATCGTCGATGACGATCCGATCATTGGACTCGGACTCGCGATTGCGCTCGAGCGCAATGGACGGCGCATCATCGTCTGCCGCGATCTCGAATCGGCGCAGATCATCCTCGCATCCGAGGCGGTCACGGACATCGTCACCGACGTCAAGCTCTCCGGCCCGTTCCGTTTTGAAGGGCTGGAGTTCATCACTGAGATCATGAACGTCGCTCCCTCGGCGCGCGTGATCCTGATGACGGGACATAGCTCCGACGAGTTGGTAGCCGAGGCGGAGAGGCGCGGCGCGGATGCGGTTTTGTCGAAGCCGTTCGGCACCGACGCGCTGGAGCCGCTGCTGAGTGAAGCGTCGGGTGACGGAGCGCCGTCGCTGGTCATCGTGCCGACGCTCGATGAAGTCATCGTCGGCGATTTCCGTCCGCGCTTTCAGCCGATCGTAACGCTGGCCGATCGATCGATTCACGGCGTCGAGTCGCTGGCGCGATTTCGCGGCGGGGCGCCGTTCGATCGTCCTGACCTGCTATTCGAATACGCGACGCGGCGGCGCGAGGTAGCGAAACTCGAAGCGGCATGCATCGAAACGACCATGCGCACGGCGGCGACGTTTCCGGAATCGGTTCGCCTGTTTCTCAACATCCATCCCGCCGCGCTCGACGACATCGGCATCGCCGCGACGCTGACGGCGTCGGCGCGTCAAAGCGGCATCGACCTCGCGCGCGTCGTCCTCGAGATCACCGAGCAGCAGGAGCTTCGCCACACGCCTTCCCTCTTCGCGGCCATCGACCAGCTTCGCGCGCTCGGCGTCCGCTTCGCGTTCGACGACGTCGGCGTCGCGTACTCGCATTTGCCGCTGATCGAGAAAATCCGTCCGTCGTATTTGAAAATCAGCCAGCTCTTCGGAACGCAATTCGAATCCGATCCGACCAAGCTGAAGATCATCCGCAACATCGTCGCCCTCGGCGACGAGTTCGCCTGCGACGTCATCATCGAAGGCATCGAGGATGCGTCGTCCGAGTCCGCCGCGCGCGACCTCGGCATCAAGTTCGGACAGGGATATCTGTTCGGCAAACCCGCGGATGCGCCGTAATGCCGGCGAGCCGCCGGCGGTCCAGCCGTCGAGCCGACGGCGCTACGTTTTTGCGCTGCGCGCGCCACTCGTATGCGTACGGATCGTAGCGCCGCCGGCCCGGCGGCTGTACCGCCAGCGGCTCGCTGGCACGTATCTATGCGCTTTGCCTGCGGATCATCGCGTAGATCGTTGGCGTCACGACCAGTGACAGCATCAGCGCGAAGAGCAATCCGCCGATGACGCAGATGGCTAGCGGTTGCAGCAATTCGGAGCCGGAGCCGAGGGCCAGGGCGAGCGGCAACATGCCGAGCATCGCGGCGAGGGACGTCATCAGGACCGGGCGGAAGCGGCGGCGGCCGGAACGGCGGAGGGCGGTGGTCAGGTCTTCGCCGGCGCGCAGATGGTCTTCGACGGTATCGAGCATGAGGATGCCGTTTTTCGAGACGATGCCGACGATCATGATCAGGCCCATCATCGAGACGACGTTGAGCGTGGTGTGCGTGATGAGCAGCGCGGCCAGGCTGCCGGAGAGCGCGAGCACCGCGCCCGCGACGATGGCGGCGGGATGCGCGAACGAGCGGAACTCGACGACGAGCACGAGGAACACGAGCGCGATGGCCAGGCCGAGGGCCACGAGGAGTTCGCGGAACGACGCCTGCTGCTCCTGATAAAGGCCGCCGAATTCGATGGTCGTGCCGGCGGGGAGATGGACCTTGCTCGCCAGTTGCGACTTGATGTCCGCAATCGCCGAGCCGAGGTCGCGGCCTTCGAGGCGCGCGGTGACGGAGACGGCCTGGCGCAGACCTTCGCGATTGATCTCGGTCTGGCCGGGATCGTAATTGACCGTCGCGATCTGATCGATGCGCACGTAGCTGTTCGACGACGGCGCCTTGATCGGCAGTGCGCGAAGATCGTCGAGTTGCGGACGCGGGCCGCCGAGGAGAACGCGCACGCCGGTGGCGCGTCCGTGCTCGATCACGTTCGAGACCACCTCGCCGCCGAGGGCCGTCGTCATCGCTTCGTTCACGTCGGCGGCGGTGACGCCGTACAGCGCCGCGCGCTGCGGATCGATCTGGAAGGTGACGGCGGGACCACTGACGACGATGCCGTTGAAGACGTCGACGACGCCGTCGATTTTCCCGATCACCGCGGCGATTTCGGCGGCCGCGCGATGCAGCGCCGCGGCGTCCTCGCTGAAGACGCGGATCTCGATCGGCTCGGGCGAGCTGACCAGATCGCCGATAAGGTCGGAGAGGATGCCGAGGAACTCGACCCGCAACGCCGGCTCAGTCGACTCGATCTTGTGCCGCAGCGCGCTCGTGACCTCCTCGGTCGACGCAGAGTCTTTCAACTTCACGGCGAAGTCGCCGGTGTTCGGCTCGGTGACGCCGGCCAGACCGAGCTGCAATCCCGTCCGTCGCGAATAGCCGTCGACTTCCGGAGTCTCCTTCAGCATCGCCTCGACGTGGCGCAGCATGCGATCGGTCTCGTCGAGCGAGGCGCCCGGCGGCGCAACGTAGTCGAGGATGAAGCCGTGCTCTTCGAACTCGGGGAGAAACTCCGAGCCGAGGCCTTTGTAGATGAAAAAAGTGAGCACGGCGAGCGCGCCGATGACGATCAGCACGACGCGACGCCGCGCCAGCGCGTGCGCGAGCAGCCATTCGTAGGCGTTGATGAGGCGCGTGAGCAGCGGACCTTCTTCGTTTTCGTGATGGCGCGATCCGACGCGGATGAATCGCTCGGCAAGAACGGGCGTGAACGTCAGCGCGAGAAAGAGCGACGTGAGCAGCGCCACGCTCATCGTCAGCGCGAGCGATCGGAAGAAGACGCCGGTGATGCCGGTGAGCAGCGCGAGCGGCAGGAAGACGACGACCGGCGTGATCGTGGAGCCGATGATCGGGCCGGCGATTTCGCCGATAGCGTTGTGCACGGCCTCGGCGCGCGACTCGCCGCGGGCCATGTGTGTGTAGATGTTCTCGACGACGACGATGGCGTCGTCGATCACGAGGCCGATGGCCGCAGCTACACCGCCGAGGGTCATGAGATCGAAACTGAGGCCGACAATCCACATCGCAACGAACGTGACCAGGACGGTGATCGGGATGACCAGCGTGGCCACGAGCGTCGTCCCCCAGTTGCGCAGAAAACCGTAGAGGATGGCCACGGAGAGAATGAGGCCGATGAGGATGGCGTCGCGGACGGAGCTGACGGAACTGCTGACCAGCAGCGACTGGTCGTAGTACGGACGGACTTCGACGTCTCGCGGGAGCTGTTTTTTCAATCGATCTACTTCCGCTTTCACTCCATCCGCGACGGCGAGAATGTTCGCGTTCGGCTGCCGCAGGACGTTGAGCAGGACGGCGGGACGGCCGTCGGCGGTGACGATCGTGTAGCGCGGCTCGAGGCCCGGCGTGACGCTCGCGACGTCGCCGATGCGCACCGGAACGTTGTTGACGGTCGTGACGACGATCGCGGCGAGATCGTCGATAGAGGTCGCCTGGCCACTGATCAGCGCGAGCTCGAGCTGGTGGTTTTCATTGATCAGGCCTGGCGAGGTGATCACGTTCGCGTTTTTGACCGCGTCCGAAACCTGCTGCAGCGAAACGCCGCGTGCTTCGAGCCGCGCGCGATCGACGAGCACGTGATACTCGCGCAGTTGTCCGCCCGCGACCTGCACCGTGGCCACGCCGTCGATCCGCGCCAGCGGCGGACGAAGCGTGACCTCGGCGAGATTGCGCAGCGTGCCGGGATCGCGTTTCGGCGAGGTGATGCTGTAGCCGATGATCGGGAAGACGGCGAACGTGAGCCGCTCCGTGCGCTCGAACGACGCGCCCGGCGGCAGGGATGCGGCGAGCTGCGACACACGCGCCTGCACGACCTGCAGCGTCTGCACGACGTCGGTGCGCCAGTCGAAGAAGAGATCGATCTCGGCCGAGCCGCGCGCGGTCGTCGACTTGATGCGCGCGATTCCGGGGATGCCGCTCATCGCCTCTTCGATCGGCCTGGTGACGGAGACGAGCGTCTGCTGCGCGGGCGCGACGCCGTTCTGCGCGACGATGATGATGCGCGGGAAATCGGTCTGCGGAAAAAGCGCGCGCGGAATGCGCGCCAGCGCGATGAGGCCGCCGATCGAGAGCAGCGCGATGACGAGCAGCACCGCGCGCTTCTGGTTCGAAACGATCGCGCCGAGGTTCATCAGTCCTTTTCCGCTGGGGTGGGTTTGGGAGCGGCGTCGGCGTTCTGCACTTTCGTGCCGTCGGGCAGACCGTAGTTGCCTTCGATGACGACGGTCTCGCCGCCGCGTAGACCGGACGTGATCTGCGTCCGCTCGCGGCTGTGCGCGCCGGTGGTGACTTTCACTTCATGCGCGATCGATTGCGCATCGACGACCATGATCGTGCCGGCGTTCGCGTTCGTGGCGTCGAGCGTAACGGCCGCGGTGGGAACGACGACCGCGTTCGCAACTCCGCCGCTGTTGACGGTCACGCGCGCGGTGCTGTTCGGGCGCAAACGGCCGTCGGGATTCGGCAGCGTGATCCACAACTCGACGGCGCGGCTCTGCGGATCGGCGGCGCTGCCGACGAGGCTCACCGTTCCCTGCAGCGTGACGCCGGGCAACGAATCGGGCTGGATCGTTGCGGCGTCGCCGGCGTGCACGCGCGTCGATGCATCGACCGACAGCGGCGCTTTGACGATGATCGTGGAGGTGTCGGCGATGGTGAGCATCTTCGCGCCGGCGTTGGCGAAGTCGCCCTGAAAAAGGAATTGATCGCCGATGACGCCGTCGAACGGCGCGCGGATCGTGGCGTAGCCGGCCTGCGCCTGCAGCGACGCGAGATGTGCCGCCGCCTGCTGCGCCTTGCTGCGCGCGGCGGCAAGATCGGAAGGATTGGTCGTCCCCTGATGCAGCGATGCCGATTTCTCCGCCAGCCGCAAGTCATCCTCGGCTTTCGTGACGTCGAGCTGCGACGCTTCGAGATCCTTCTTGGAAATGCCGCCCTGCTCAAACAGCGTCTTGCGCCGCTCGTACGTTTTGCGCACGTTATCGAGCGTGCCTTGCGCGTCGCGAACGGCTTTGACGTCCTGCGCATTCGTCAGCGGAATCGCGCCGCTGCTGGTGTTCGCAACTCCAATCTCCGCCTCGCGCAACGCCGCGGCGGCCTCGGCCTGCTGCGCGGTGAGGTCGCGCGATTCGAGCACCGCGAGAACGTCGCCGCGATGGACGACGCGATTCTTGAGCAATCCCATCTGCGCGATCTGCGCGCTGACCTTCGCGCTGAGCGTGGCCTCCTGCCGCGCGCTGATCGTGCCGGCCAGTTCGAGCGGCTGCGCGATCGGACCGATCTCCGCTTTGGCAACGCGCACGCTGACGATCGGTGGCGCCGCATCTTCGTCCGAGGCGCCGCGGCGATGCCAGCACCAGCCGGCGATGACGAGAACGACGAGCGCAATCGCGGTGGCGAGTTGTACGCGCCAGCGCTTCCACAGCGGCAGTTGCACTTCGCTCATTCTCCGGCGGCCTCCTGCAGATGGGCGCGGGCGATCTCGAAGTCGAATGACGCCTGCTGGTAATTCGTTCGCTGCTGCGCGAGCGTGGTGAGCGCGTCGGTGACTTCGAGGATCTGCGCTTCGCCGGCGCGGTAGCGGGCGATGGAGATGTCGACGTTGCGCCTGGCGTCAGCGACCGCAGCTCGCGCGTTGTCGACGCGGCGAATCGCGGTCAGCGCTTCTTCGCGCGCGGCGGCGAACTGCTGCTCGACTTCGCGCCGCGTAACGTTCAGCTGATTCTCCGCGGCCTGCTCTTTCAACTCGGCCTGGCGTTGTTTTGCGCGGCCGACGCCCCAATCGAAGATGGGGATGTCGAGCGTGGCAGTGGCGAGGTAGCCGCGATGCTCGCGAATGTCCGAGGAACGAAGCGACGGCGAATCGAAACCCTGATCGATTGCGTACAACAGCGACGGCAACCTCCCCGCGCGCGCGACGCCGACGTCGGATCGTGCGGCGCGCAACTGCTGCTCCGCTTGCGTCAGTTCGGGACGTGTTGCGGAATTTGTAAAACGCTCGATGTCCAACACCGTCGGTTGCGGATTCAGATCGGAAACCGTCAGCGGCTCCGGCGCGCGGATGCCGGTGAGCACGCGCATCGCGGCCAGCGCCTCGGCTTCCTGAAGGCGCGCCTGTTCGACGTCGTCGCGTCGCTGCGCCGTCTGCAACCGCGCGCGAATGACGTCGACCTCGGCCAGCTCGCCGCCGGTCTGCTGCAACGCCGTGACGCGCTCGAACTCTTCTGCTGCTGACAAAGTCTCCTCCGCGCTGCGGCGTTTCGCGGTGGCCAGGCCGAGGCCGAAGTAGGCCTCGCGCACGCCGCGCACGAGCGCGCGCCGCGCGATCTCCGTCCCCGCATGCGCGGCGGCGAGCAAGGCGCGGCTGCGCGCGACGGCCGCGCGCATGCCGAAGTCGAGGGAACCTTCGACGCCGAGGAGCTCCTGGTATTCGCGCGTGGCGTTGGCGGCGATGAAGGATGGATCGGTCGAACCGGGATGGAGCGGCTTGTTGAACGTCCCGGTTGACGAGCTGCGCAGCCGCGGCAAGAGCGCCGCGCGCGATTGCGTGAATTCGAGCGCCGCGGTCTGCTCGTCGATGAGCGCTTGCTGATAGGCGGTGGCCTGTCTCAGCGCGGCTTGCGTCGCGTTCTCGACGGTGATCGGTTGCGGTATCTGCGCGACCAGCGGGAGCGCCTGAAACGCGACGAAAATCAGCAGCCGGCGGCGGAGCATTCGTGGACGGCGAGTGTAACGGAAGGAGGCGGAACGGTTTCAGGCCGGGAATGGGGACGCGCAGAGAAAGGTAGCCAGAGCGCTGTCACGCGCGTTTCTGAGCGAACGATCGCGACGCACGAGGCAGTAACCCGCAGCGCCGCGGCCAAGCTCTTCGCATCGCTCACGTACGTCATACGGCGAAGTCACTTATCGATGGGTAGCGGTGGCGCCAACAGCCAAGACCCGCGCTTACCGGGCGCGCGTCTGCTTTCATGGGCTGGACACTCACATGTCGCACCGTGAGGCGATGACACGTGAACAAGTCCATGAATGATGCCCGCCTTCTGATCGAATCTGGCCAGGATGTGTTTGGCGAGACGCGGGTTGCGGCTTTCATATAGAAGGAACATGGCGTGAGCTACGTAGTCAGCCGCCTGCAGCAGTCTGTTCTCGCCTGCCGCCGCGAAGTACGGCATATCCGCCAAGTTGTTGAGCACACCCCATTGCGTCCCGAGGTTCCTAAATCCATGCACCCACAACTTTGCGCGCTTCTGATAGTGGCTATCTGCGAACACAAGCAGACCGCGTTGCCGATCGTTATGCTCCTGAAACCGGCGAGTGAGGAAGGTGTCAAACCGCTTTATAACCTGCTCAGTCGCAGACTTCACCGCGTCCTCTCCGTAGAGTTGTGCGTGCTTTTCTACGACAGCAGCGAACAGCACGACGCCTGTTCTGTTTGGCTGCGCGATGATTTCGCCGACATCATCCAATAGAGATTCACGAGTGGCTTGCGCAACACGGCGCCAAAAGCCGGAACCGGAGCGCATCTGAGACGCGTGAAAATCGACTGGTGGCGATGAAGGAAAGTATTTCCTCTGTAGATCGTCCAGATCCTTGTTGAGAAAAAACGTCGATTGCTCAAACACCGCTACGCCGCCAACAACGAAATGGCGGTCTGCAGGGTTGTCAGGGTTGCCGGACTCGTCAAGGTATAGGACGTACACGGCAAAAATAAAGGCGGCTGATGAGCTTACGCTCGTAGGGTTTCAAGAAAGGAGACCCATATCAGACCGCAGACCTCTAAGTACGTCCCAGAAAACGATTTGTCAAGTCAAAATTTCATCTCAGCACTCCCCTGCTGTTGAATTCATCCCACAGCTGCACGCGGAGGCGCGCAGAAATGAAAAGGCCCGGACCTCGCGGGTCCGGGCCTCGAAGAGTTGCGATGGTCGAGGTTAATTCACGCAGGTGCGCGTCGAGTTCGAGTACTCCGGCTGGAAGCCGAAGCCGGCGGAGAGGAAGAGGCCCTGCCAGGCGCACTTGTCGTCGGCTTCGTAGCCGGCCGCGTCCCACCAGGTCGTGCCGTACGGATCGGTGAAAGCTTCGCGGCTCTCGTGAATCATGAAGTGATTCGCGTTCTGGTTCGTGGTCCAGCCGGAGACGGCGCAGCCGCTGCAGCTCGGCCACGGTTCGATCGAATACTTGACGTTGGTGGCGAGGTGCGTGCCGTCGCCGCTGCTGTGGTACGCGCAGTACGCCAGGTTCGGACCGCCGCAGGAGGTCGAGCCGCCATCGTAGGAGTAGTAACCGCTCGGGATGAAGACTTCATAGACCGTGTTCGTGTTGGCCGGATTGAAGCCGACGGTGTGCGCGACCTCGGTCTGCACCATGGCGTCAGTGACGCGCGTCGACGACGGCGGAACCGGGTCGAAGACGTCCGCGGTCGAGCCGACCAGATTGTTCGCGGTGACGCCGTACTGGGTCAGCATCCAGGTGTGCGCGACGATGCCCGAGGTGCTGGTGCGGAACGACTGCATGTTCGACGAATACGAGCTCGGGATCGATCCCCAGAAGATGCAGACCACCTTCGGGTTGTTCATCACCGGGCCGCCGTGGTTGACCAGGTTCCCGCTGCCGCCGGGAGTAGCCCGGTTGGAGGGGTCGCTGTTTCCGTTGTTGTCGCCACCGTTGCCGTTGTTGCCATTGGCTGGGTTGGTGGCGTGATGTCCGGCCAGCGGATTCAGATCGTTGGCGTTCTGAGCGAAGGCGGACGCGGCGACGAGAGTAATTGACGCAAGTACGACCAGGACTTTTTTCATGATTTCCCGTTTCTCCTTGGGCCGCTTCCAAGAGCACGGGAGATGCCGCCACCAGATTCTTCGTAAGTCGTTGAAAGTACGGGAAGCGGACAACGGACTGGGGTCAGCAAAAAAGCCAATGGGCCATGTTCCCCCGGTGGAAACATGACCCATTGCTTAATGACTGACCCGCGTTGACGCGGTTGATCGACTACCGATGACCGTGACCGCGGAATCCGCCGCCGAAGTGGCCGCCGCGATATCCGAATCCGCCGAAGCCGAAGCTGAGCGAGAAGCTCGGGCGGTACCAGAACGGATCGTAGTAGTAATACGGGTCGTAGTAATACGGTGCGGCCACGACGACGCGCGGCGCGACGTAGCTGCGGTCGCGGTAGCTGCGATCGTTGCGGCCCGAGTCGGCGGCATCGACGACGGCCTTGATGACCGCTTTGGACACGTGCGCGTCGTTCATGGCGATGACGTCGTCGCCGGTGACGATGATGCGTGCATCCGTTCTTTCGATGTAGTCGAGGATGGTGTCCTCGGCCACGCCGGCCCGGGTCATGCGGATCACTTCGTCGACGGCATTCCGCTGCACGGCGAACAGCGGCGCGGCGACGAGTACGAGAAACAGCGCTGCGACTGCTTGGATGATGCGGCGTTTCATAGGAGTCTCCCTCATTGGGTTAGGTTGCAACACGCCCTCGCGCATGCGACAGCTGAGCCAGCAGGCGTTTCGGACTTCGTGAGAGCAAACCGTGCCGGCGCGTGATGCATTCGCTCCTCGATCGAGGACAGTGCGTCCGCGAAAACGGGCATCGACCGGCGTCCGGAAATCGCTTACCCTCCGCCGATGCGAAATCGTTTATTTGCGGTGACGTTCGCGCTCGCCGCCGCGGCCAGCGCGAACGCGCAGTGGTCGCAGTTCGCCGCGAATCCCAGGCACACCGGCAACGCCGACACGCTCGCGCAGCCGCTCGGGCACGTCATGGCGGACATCTTTTATGACCCGTTCCTGGAGGCCTCGCCGGAAGCGATTCACTACGCGGTTCCACTCCTCGACGGCGACGACGTCTTCATGGCGTACAAAGAGGATTTGATCATCGGTCCCTTCGAGGGCGTTGCCAACTGGGGGGTCAAGCGCTTCCGCTGGGAAAACGGGAGTCTCGTTCAGAAGTGGGTGTCAGCTACGGACTGGGCACCGGTTCCGAATTCCGGATGGGAACCTTCGATGCAGCCGCTGCTGGCGAACGGGTTCATCTACCTTCCCGCGAGCGGAGGCACTCTCCTCAAGCTCGACCGAAACACGGGAGCCGTCATCACACGGATCAATCCGTTCGCGAGCGTCGATACCTCCACGTTCATGTCCGGTCCGCCGACCGCCGATGGCGCCGGCAACATTGTTTATGGGGCGTTCCGGCTGAACATGAGCGCACCATGGACGACCGACGTCACCGCGGCCTGGCTGGTACGCGTCACGCCCGACGGCACGGCCACCGCGGTTCCGATGACGCCGCTCGTATCGAATGCGCCGAGTGCGTCCGCGCAATGCACGTCGCGCTTCCCGGGCGGTTCGCTGCATCTGCCGCCCTCGCCCACCGCGGTGGCGCCGACCACCGTCTGCGGTTCGCAGCGGCCGGGACTCAACATCGCGCCGGCCGTCGCCGCCGACGGCACGATCTACGTCGTCACCCGCGCGCAGCTCAACTCACGATGGGGATACCTCGTCGCCGTCAATCCCGACCTGACGCCGAAGTGGAACGTCTCGCTGCGAAATCGTTTCAACGACGGATGCAACGTCCTTCTCCCGCCCGGAACGTGTTCGGCGGGCGCGCATACAGGCGTCGATCCGACCGACAACCTCGACGGCTCCGGCGAGGTCACCGACTTTTCCACCTCGTCGCCCGTGGTGCTGCCCGACACGACCATCGTCTACGGCGCGTACACCGGCTACAACGACGGCGAAGGCCATCTGATGCACTTCACCGCCGCCGGCGCTTACCTCGGCGCGTACCCGTTCGGTTGGGATACGACGCCCGCGGTCTGGCCGCACAACGGGACGTTCTCCATCGTCACGAAACACAACAACTACGAGATCGTCGACCTCCGCCCCGATCCGGGCGAGTTCATCGTGCAGCTTGATCCGAACCTCACAAAACAGTGGGAGTACCGCAATCCCTCGGGGAAGGTCTGCTTCCAGGGCGACTGCGTCGAAGAGGAGCTCGGATTCGAATGGTGCGTCAACGCCGTCGCCATCGGCGCGAACGGCACCGTCTACGCGAATGCCGAGGATGGGATTTTGTACGCGATCGGGCAAGGAGGAGTGCTGCTGGAGAAGATCACGATGGCCGGACCGCGCGGCGCGGCCTACACGCCGGTGGCCATCGACGCGCAGGGACGCGTCTACGCGCAAACGGGCGCACACCTTTACGCGGTCGGCGGCTCGCGTCCGAGGAGACGCGCGGTTCGATAGGGACGAAAGTCGTACACGCGGAGACGCGGAGATCGACGGACCTCCGCGTCCCGTCTCTTTTTCAACGCCGCTATTCAGAATAGAACCCTCCCCTTCCGCTGTTGCCGGAAAGCGGTCCCTGCTGCAACTTTCGCGGCCCAAATCCGTTGACATCTGACATTCCCAACGCCCGGGCTCTATTCGACGCCCGTCTGGAGTGAAACGCCTCATGACTGCTGGCCCTTTGTCGTCAATCTCGAAGCCGAAGAAATCGCGCAAGAAGTTGTACTGGATCATCGGCATCGTCCTGGTCATCGCCATCGCTGCCGTCGCTTTCGGCATGGCCAGGAAACGGGAGAAGCCGATCTTCGTCACGACCGACAAAGCGTTCCGGAAGACGATCACGCAGCTCGTCACGGCCACCGGCAAGATTCAGCCGGAGATTGAAGTCAAGATTTCCCCCGAGGTGTCGGGCGAGATCATCGAACTGCCGGTGAAGGAAGGGCAGGTCGTGCACAAGGGCGATCTTCTTCTGCGCATCAAGCCCGACACGTATCGCGCGCAGGTCGAAGAGCAGCAGGCCGCGTTGAGCGGCGCGCAGGCGGCGATTGCGCAGCACAAATCGCAGCTGGCGAAGGCGCAGGCGGACTACCAGCGCGCGAACAAGCTCTTCGAATCGAAGCTCATCCCCGAGTCGGACCGGAAGTCGGCGCAGACCAACTATGAAATTGCGCAGTCGGCGCTCAACGCCTCGCAGTTCGACGTGCAGCGCGCCGAGGGAGCGTTGCGGCAGATCAACCAGGCGCTGTCGAAGACGACCATCGTCGCGCCGACCGACGGCTCCATCAGCTCCCTCACCAGCCGCCTCGGCGAGCGCGTCGTCGGCACGAGCCAGTTCGCCGGTACGGAAGTCATGCGCATCGCCGACCTGAGCAACATGGAGGCGCGCGTCAACGTCAACGAAAACGATATCGTCAACGTGAAGATCGGCGACGTGGCGCGCATCAGCGTCGATGCCTATCCCGACCGCAAGATCCCCGGAGTGGTGCGCGAGATCGCCAGCACGGCCACGACGAACAACGCCGGGTCGCAGGAGCAGGTCACGAATTTCGAGGTCAAGATCAGCGTCGTCGACAAAACCATCAAGCTGCGGCCGGGCATGAGCACGACCGCGGACATCGAGACGGCCACGGTTCAGAACGCGATCGCGGTGCCGATCCAGAGCGTCACGGTGCGCAGCACGGACAGCAAACTGTCGCCCGAGGAGCGCGAGAAGCAGACCGCGCAGAGCGTGAGCAAGGACGACGACAACAAAGCCGAGGTAACGAATCAAACGCTCGAGAAGCAGAAAGAGCGCGAGCAGCGCGACAAACTGCAGCGCGTAGTCTTCATCAAGAACGGCGACGTGGTGCGCATGCAGCGCGTGGAGACCGGAATCGCCGACACGACGTACATCGAGATCAAGAACGGCATCAAACCGGGCGACGAAGTCGTCTCGGGAAGTTACACCGTCATCAGCAGGAAGTTGAAGGACGGTGCGAAAGTAGCGATCGAGAAAGCGAAAACGTAAACGGGCTGTCGGCTGTCGGCTGTCGGGAAACCCCGATATTCGATATCCGATATCCCGACACCCGACACCCGACAGCCGACAGCCGACAGCCATCATGCGAGACCTCGCCATCGAGCTCACCGAAAGTTTCCGGATCGCCTTCACCCAGATCCGCGCGCACAAGATGCGCTCGATCCTGACTGCGCTCGGCGTGATCATCGGCATCATCGCCGTGACATTGATGGGATCGGCGATCAGCGGCATCGAGGTCGGATTCGAGCGGAGCCTCTCCGTGATCGGCGACGACATCCTCTACGTCGAGAAGTGGCCGTGGCACCACGTCGACGACTGGTGGAACTACCGCAATCGCCGCCGCATCGAGCCGCAGTACGCCGACTCGTTAAACCGCCTCATCGCCGGCACGCCGAATTCGCAGCTCGTCATCGCCGTGCCGACGCTGAATACGAATCAGAGCGTCAAGTACGGCGACAATCAGGTCAACAGCGTGTTCACGCAGGGGACGACGGATGACTTTCCGATCACGTCGACGGCGCAATTCAAGGAAGGGCGTTTCCTGACGCCGATCGAATCGCGCGGCGCGCGCAACGTCTGCATCCTCGGCTACGACGTGGCCGACGCGCTGTTTCCCAAGGAGTCGGCGCTCGACAAGACGGTAATGATCGGCGGCAATCCGTTCCGCGTCATCGGCGTCTACAGCAAGATGGGCACGTTCCTCGGCCTGTTCAGCTTCGACACCCAGGTCGTGGTGCCGATGTCGGCGTTCATGAAGACGTTCAGCGGACGCCTCAATGCGTCGATCCGCGTGAAGGTGAAGGACAAGAACCGCCTCGCCGCCGCGCGCGACGAGCTGACCGGCGACATGCGCCGCGTGCGCGGGCTGCGTCCGGAGCAAAAGGATGACTTCGAAATCAACGCGCAGGAAGGGTTGCGTAGCACGATCGAGCCGGTGAAGGCAGGCATCGCCATCGCCGGATTGTTCGTGACCGGACTGGCGCTCTTCGTCGGCGCCATCGGCATCATGAACATCACTTACGTCAGCGTGAAGGAGCGCACGCGCGAGATCGGCACGCGCAAAGCGGTCGGCGCACGGCGCCGCACGATCCTGCTGCAGTTCCTGGTCGAGGCGGTCTCGATCTGCCTCATCGGCGGCGGCGCCGGACTGGCGCTGTCGTTCCTGATGACCACCGGCGTGGCCGCGGCGTTCCCCTCGTTCCCGATGCAGTTTTCCGCCGGCCTGGTGATCACCGGAATGATCGTGTCGACACTGACCGGCATCTTCTCGGGCTTCGCGCCGGCGTTGTCGGCGTCGAGGTTGGATCCGATCGAAGCGTTGAGGTACGAATGAGTGGCCAGAGGCTAGTGGTCAGTGGTCAGAAAAACCGCTGAGCACTAGCCTGACCACTGACCACTGACCACTGACCACTGACCACTTAAAACTCTCATGTTCCTCTCCGAAATCTTCCGCATGGCTCTCGGTTCGTTGCGCACGAACAGGCTGCGCTCCGCGCTGACGATGCTCGGCGTGGCCATCGGCGTCTTTTCGGTCATCGGCGTGATGACGGCGCTGAGCGCGATCCAGGGATCGATCGAGTCGGGCCTCAGCTTCCTCGGCAGCAACATCTTTCAGTTCGCCAAGTACCCGGTGATCAGCACCAGCGATCCGCAGGAGAAGTTTGCAAACCGCCGCAACATCTCGCTCGATCAGGCCAATGAGTTCAAGCGGTTGATGGAAGGACAGGCGCAGGCCATCGCCCTGAAAGTCTTCGACGGCGGCAAGCCGGTGAGCTTCGGCAACGTCACGCTGCAGGGACGGACGCTGGTCGGGACGAATGAATACTTCCTCGCCGCGAACAGCTACTCCATCGCGTACGGCCGCAATCTCTCGCCCGACGACGTCGAGCTCGGGCGCCCGGTGACGGTGGTCGGCTCGTCCATCCAGAAGAAACTGTTCCCCAGCGAAACGGCGCTCGGCAAAACGATCAAGGTGAATTCGAAGCCGTACACGATCATCGGCGTGCTCGATGAAAAAGGCTCCTCGTTCGGAAACTCGCAGGACGACCTCGTGCTCGTCCCGATCACGAAGTTCTTCTCCGACTTCGGCCACGAAAACCGCACGATCAACCTGGCCATCCAGTCGACCTCGCAAGCGACCTACAACGAGACGTTCGACAAAGCTATCGGTGCCATGCGCGCCGCGCGCGGACTGAAGCTGGGACAGGAAAACGATTTCGCGATCTACTCGAATGACACGCTGGTCACGGCATTCGCGCAGGTCGCCGATACCGTGCGCGCCGGCGCGTTCGTGGTCAGCGTGATCGCGCTGCTGGCCGCCGGTATCGGCATCATGAACATCATGCTGGTCAGCGTCACCGAACGAACGCGCGAGATCGGCGTGCGCAAAGCGATCGGCGCGCGCAAGAACGACATCGTCCGACAGTTCCTGATCGAGGCCGTGCTCCTCTCGGAATTGGGCGGGCTGGCCGGAATCCTCACCGGTGTCCTCGGCGGCAACGGCATCGCGCTGGCCTTCAGCATGAACATGGTTTTCCCATGGTTCTGGGCCATCACCGGCCTGGTGGTCTGTTCCGCGATCGGCATCGGATTCGGCTCGTATCCGGCCTGGAAAGCGGCCTCGCTCCATCCGATCGAAGCCCTCCGTTACGAATAGCGAAAAAAACCACGTTAGGCCCTGTACAGGACTGCCCGATGGAGCGCATAATTTCCCGTCCGAAAAAAGGGAGGTCCATCATGAAACGTGCAGCCCTGGGGTTGCTCTGTCTTATCGTTCTCATTCCCGCGGCCGCGTTCGCGCAGACGCGAGGCTCGATCAGTACGTTTGGGCCGACGTCGTTCTACTCGTTCGAGTTCGAGCAGAACGCGACGATCACCGGAGTCGACCTGTTCGGCGATTTCTACGGCGCGCCCGATTCCGACAACATCTTCCTGAGTACTCACCTGCTCATCGACGGTCCGACGGGACCGTTCACCGAGGACATCAGCGGCGGCTTCCGCCAGCCCGATACACTCAACGACACGATTTTCGTCGCCATCCCCGACTCGACGCTGCAAGTCGAGGGGCGTTACTCGGTGACGATCGTGGCCACCGACGACACCGGTGAGCGGCACATCGGTCCCGTCTATTACGACGTCGTGCCGCGGCCCGGCACCATCCTCCCGCCCGTGCTCTCGTATCCTGAGGTCGTGGTTGCGGAAGCGGACAGCGCCACGGGCGGACACCCGACGTTCGAGGTCATCTCGTTCAGCTACGCCGATCCGACTCCCCCGCCCGTCAATTGCAATCACGCTTCGGGGTCGTTCTTCCCGCTCGGCGATACCACGGTTACCTGCACCGCCACCGACAGCGTCGGCACAGCGACCGCCTCCTTCCTCGTGGAAGTGACCGACACGGTTGCACCGATCCTCAACCTGCCGGCCAACATCATCAGCACGACGCCGGTGGTGAACTTCACGGCCACCGCGACCGATGCCGTCAGCGGTTCGGTCCCGGTCGAGTGCTCGCCCGCCTCGGGATCGACGTTCGCCGCGGGGACAACGACCGTCCTCTGTTCGGCCACCGACACCCACGAAAATACCGGCTACGGCTCGTTCAAAGTCACGGTCACCGGCGGAGTGAACGCGCCGATCATCACGGTGCCGAGCGATATCACCGCGGAAGCCGCCGGCCCTGGCGGGACCACGGTCGCATTCGTGGCCACGGCCACGGACAACGCCACGATCGTCTGTTCCCCGGCGTCCGGCTCGCTGTTCCCGCTCGGTACGACCACCGTTACCTGCGCGGCAACGACCGCGGGCGGAACATCGTCCGATTCGTTCAATGTGAACGTCGTCGATACGCGTCCTCCGGTGCTCTCGCTTCCCGGCACGATCAATGCGGGCGCCACGAGCCCGGCCGGCGCCGTGGTCACCTATAGCGCGACTGCCACCGACCTCGTGGACGGCTTCATGATCGCCGGTTGCGACCATCCGTCAGGCTCTCTGTTCCCGATCGGTACGACGTCGGTGGCCTGCAGCGCGACCGACAACGCGCTCAATACCGCCAGCGGCGGATTCCTGGTCATCGTCACCGAAGACGTGACTCCGCCGGTGCTTTCACTGCCGGCTGACATCACCGCCGAAGCAACGGGTCCGAACGGCGCAGTCGTGACCTACACGGCGACCGCCAACGACAACCTCGACGGGCCGGTTCCCGTCACGTGCGTTCCGCCCTCCGGATCGACGTTCCCGCTCGGTACGACGACCGTGCAGTGCAGCGCGACAGATGCACACGGCAACATCGCCACCGGCTCCTTCACGATCACCGTTCGCGACACGACACCGCCGACAGTCGTTTCGATCACGGCATCACCGAACAATTTCTGGCCGCCTGACCACAAGATGAATAACGTGACGGTGACGGTGATTGCGACCGACCTGGTCGATCCGGCGCCAATCTCCCACATCGTCTCTGTCTCTTCGAATCAGGCCGATGACAGCAACGGCGACGGAGCCACATCGCCCGACTGGATCATCACCGGAATGCTGACGCTTCAACTCCGCGCGGAGCGCGACAGCGGCGGCGACCGTGTCTACACGATCACAGTCGCCACGACCGACGCCAGCGGCAACACGACCCTGAGCACCGTCACCGTAACGGTCTCCCAGACCAGTCACGGCAACGCGGTCGTCACCGCCCCGGCCAACAACCGTGGCCGGGCCATCAGACCGTAAGCAAATCGCAGGCTTCTTCACAAGCCGCGGCCGGATTTCCCGGCCGCGGCTTTTTTTGGTCTGCTCGAATGCTGGTTCACGCGAGAGCTTGTGTGGCACAGACACTCTTGTCTGTGCTGTGGCAAGTTGCAGCGCCTGACGTTGTGAACCCCTTCAGAACGCGCGCTTGTAGGTGAAGACGAACGCCTTCGGCGCGCAGTTGCGGATCGGCGGCGCGAAGCGGGCATTGCGAATTTCGCGCTCGGCGATCGCGGCCATTGCGTCGTCTTTCGTATCGTTCGAAACGACGCGCGTCGACGTGACGACGCCTTTCGTATCGACGCGGGCTTCGATCACGACCATGCCATGCGGCCCCAGCTCAAAGAACGACGGCTTCGGCGTCGTGATGAACGAGTAATTGCTGTCGGGCGGACAACCGCTGCGCCGCGGCCGCGCGGCGGCCCCTTCGCGGACAACGAGTTGGGATGCAACCCACCCGGTGGCGCCGTCGCTGAGCTTCACGTGCAGCCACGAGCCGGAGTCGCCGATCACGGTGAGCCGCTCGCCGCGGCGCGCGTGTCCGACGATTTCCGACGAGGTCGATGCATCGGCGCGGATGTTGAGCGTGCTGACGTTCACCTGGACCGTGCCGGTCGCACGCTCCTCCGTCGATGCCGGCGCAGGCGCGGGCGCGGCCGAACGCGGCTCGGGAGCCGGCGACGGTGCGGGCGCATTGCCGCCGCACGCGGCAAGAAGCAGGCACGCCGCGAATGAGAGGCGACGCTTCACGACGCCAACCGCTTCACCAGAACGTAGAGAAATTGCACGCTGTCGTAAAACGAGTCGATGCGCACACGCTCGTCTCTGCCGTGCGCGCGGCTGTCGCTCAACTCGCCGAACAGCCCGGAAACGCCGTACGTCGGAATGCCGGCGTTGCGCAGATAGAGTCCGTCGCTGGCGCCGGCAGCCATCAGCGGCATCACCGGCGTGCCGGGCCAGAACTCGTTCGTGACGTCGGCGATCGGCGTCATCACCGACGGCGTCAATGGCGACGGCGCGCTCGGCTTCGGCTTGTCGATCCAACTGATCTCGATGCCGGGATCGTCGAGCACTTTCGCGATCGTGTCGCGCACGGCGTCAGCCGATTCGCCCGGCAGCACGCGGCAGTTCACG
>Ga0157369_10000110_pt1 | contig 115514 bp, 113 predicted proteins | sample C25metaG_FD_113461 | JGI IMG/M metagenome (GOLD analysis project Ga0157369, IMG submission 113461) | Corn rhizosphere microbial communities from Kellogg Biological Station, Michigan, USA - C2-5 metaG | ecosystem: Host-associated > Plants > Roots > Rhizosphere > Soil | place: USA: Michigan... | reverse complement strand
TGACCTTCTCGAGGTCGACGCTCAGCAGCTCCTCCATCGCCTCGGGGGAGATGTCGAGCCCCTCGGTGTTGATCTCGCCCGCGGCCGGCAGCAGCCCGACCGGGGTCTCGATCGCCTCGCCTTCGCCTTCGCAGCGGCGGAAGACCCACTCGAGGACGCGGCTGTTCTCGCCGAACCCGGGCCAGAGGAACTTGCCGTCGTCGTCTTTGCGGAACCAGTTGACGTAGAAGACGCGGGGCAGCTCGGCGCCCTCGCGCTGGCCGATCTTCAGCCAGTGGGCGAAGTAGTCGCCCATGTTGTAGCCGCAGAAGGGCAGCATCGCCATCGGGTCGAAGCGCAGCTGACCGACGGCGCCGGCCGCGGCAGCGGTCGTCTCCGAGGACATCGTCGCCCCCATGAAGACGGCGTGCTCCCAGTCGTAGGCTTCCTGGACCAGCGGCACCACGGTGGCGCGGCGGCCGCCGAAGAGGAAGGCGTCGATCGGGACGCCGGCGGGGTCCTCCCACTCCGGCGCGATCGAGGGGCACTGGGCGGCGGGGGTGGTGAAGCGGGCGTTCGGGTGGGCGGCCGGCGTCTCGGACTCCGGGGTCCAGTCGTTGCCGTGCCAGTCGATCGCATGCGCCGGCGGCTCGCCGGTCATCCCCTCCCACCAGATATCGCCGTCGTCGGTTTTGGCGCAGTTGGTGAAGATCGTGTTCCGCTCGATCGTGTCCATCGCGTTCGGGTTGGTCTTGTGGCTCGTGTTCGGAGCCACGCCGAAGAACCCGGCCTCGGGGTTGACGGCGTACAAACGCCCGTCCTCGCCGAATTTCATCCAGGCGATGTCGTCGCCGACCGTCTCGACCTTCCAGTCGGGCAGGGTCGGGACCAGCATCGCCAGGTTGGTCTTGCCGCAGGCCGAGGGGAAGGCGCCGGTGATGTACTTGACCTTGCCCTCGGGCGAGGTCAGTTTGAGGATCAGCATGTGCTCGGCCAGCCAGCCCTCGTCGCGGGCCATCGCCGAGGCGATCCGCAGCGCGAAGCACTTCTTGCCGAGCAGGGCGTTGCCGCCGTAGCCGGAGCCGAAGGACCAGATTTCGCGGGTCTCGGGGTAGTGGACGATGTACTTGTTGGCCTCGTTGCAGGGCCAGGAGACGTCTTCGACGCCCTCGGTCAGCGGCATCCCAACCGAGTGGACGCAGGGGACGAACTCGCCGTCGGCGCCGAGCACGTCGAGGGCGGCCTTGCCCATCCGGGTCATGATCCGCATGTTGGTGGCGACGTAGGCGCTGTCGGTCAGCTGGACGCCGATCTCGGAGATCTCCGAACCGAGCGGGCCCATCGAGAAGGGGACGACGTACATCGTCCGGCCCTTCATCGAGCCCTTGAAGAGGTCGTTGAGGGTGGCGCGCATCTCCGCCGGGTCGCGCCAGTTGTTGGTCGGGCCGGCGTTCTCCTCTTTCTCGGAGCAGATGAAGGTGCGGTCTTCGACCCGGGCGACGTCGGCGGGGTCGGAGAGGGCGAGATAGGAGTTCGGGCGCTTGGCTTCGTCGAGCTTCTCGAAGGTGCCGGCGTCGATCAGGACCTGGGCGAGGCGGTCGTACTCCTCGGCGCTACCGTCGCACCAGTAGACGGAGTCGGGTTCGGTGAGCGAAGCGATTTCGTCCACCCAGCTGAGAAGTTTGGCGTGGGTCGTCAGCTCGTCAGGGGCAGTCGTCAGGTCGCTCATTCGCCTCTCTCTAATTCTCGGGTTTGAGGTCGATCATCGAGATGTCGGCCTCCTCGTTGCGGATCTTCAAGGTCGCTACTTCCCGCCTGTCATCGGAAAAAATCACGTCGCACGTGAACGTCGCGCCCGGGTCTACTGACTCATCGGAAGGGCACTCGACGTTCTTAATCTTTTCATGAATCGAGTTTTCCAGGCTCGCCTGGACCGTGTCCTGGAGCTTTTCGCGGTCGACGACGGTGCCGCATCCGGAGAGCGCCACAGAGCCGACAACCAGCGCCAGCAAGAGGAAAACGGGGGGCCGGAGGCGGATCTTCCGCCCGGCGGAGACGGGAAGCACCCGCGGCAGTAAAGCAAGGTGAGGCGACGATCTTCCGGGGGTCTTGGATAGGGTTCCGCGCCGCTGATGCGCTTTTACGAGTTCGAGGCACGCAAGATCGTCGAGCTGGCGGGGATTCCCGTCACCAAGTACGGCTTCTGCACGTCCGCAGACGAGGCCCGCAAGGTCGCCGAGGAAATCGGCGGCCCGGTCGTGATCAAGAGCCAGGTGCTGACCGGCGGCCGGATGAAGGCCGGCGGCGTCAAGTTCGCCGACACCCCCGCCGAGGCCGCCCAGCACGCCGAGGAGATCCTGAAGCTGGAAATCAACGGCCACATGCCGCGCGGCGTCCTCGTCGACCCCAAAGCCGAGGTCAAGCAGGAGTACTACGCGAGCGTCGTTTGGGACGGCACCGCGAAGAAGCCGCTGATGCTGTTCAGCGATATGGGCGGGATCGACATCGAGGAGGTCGCCGAGACCCACCCCGACCACGTCGGCAAAGGCCACGTCTCCAACCTCCTTCCCGTCGCCGACTTCGAGGCCAAGCAGGTCGTCGCGGCGACCGGCGTCACCGGCTCGCAGCTGAACCGCGCCACCCCCGTCCTCGCCCGCCTCGCCCGCCTCTTCCGCGACAACGACATGACCCTGGCCGAGATCAACCCACTGGCCGAGCTGACCGACGGCAGCTTCGTCGCCCTCGATGCCCACATGGAGATGGAGAACGAGGCGGTCGGCCGGCAGAAAAAGCTTCTTCGCAAGGAGCTTGCGATCGCCGAGGACGACACCCGCGAGACCTACGAGCCCTCTGACTTCGAGAAGAACGTCAGCGCGATCGACGCCGCCGATCACCGTGGCGTGATCCAGGGCAAGGACCACGGCTTCACCGGCAACCTCGGCCTCGTGATCGGCGCCGGCGGCGGCTCGCTGACGCTGACCGACGCGGTCCGCAACCAGGGCGGCCAGCCGGCCAACTACTCGGAGATCGGCGGCAACCCGTCGGTCGCCAAGGCCTGCGGCCTCGCCAAGGAGGTGCTCGAAAAGGACGGCGTCGAGAAGATCGCGGTGATGATGTCGATCGTCTCGAACACGCGCGTCGACATCGTCGCCCGCGGCGTGATCAAGGCCTGCCTCGAGCTCGGCAAGGACCCGGGCGAGACGATCGCGATCTTCCGCATCCCCGGCGCCTGGGAGGACGAGGGCTTCAAGATCCTCGAGAAGTACGGGGTCGAGTACTGCGACCGCTCGGTCTCGATGTGGGAGGCCGCCGGCCGCGCCGTCTCCAAGATCCAGGGCGAGGGAGCAGCCGCATGAGCATCCTGCTGAGCAATGACACCACCTTCATCGTCCAGGGGATCACCGGCCGCGAGGCGGTCAACCTGACCAAGGAGTGCCTCGACTACGGCTCCAAAGTGGTCGGCGGCGTCACCCCCGGCCGCAAGGGCCGCGAGGTCCACGGCGTCCCGGTCTTCGACACCGTCGCCCAGGCGGTCGAGCACCACGGCGGTCCGATCGACGGCTCCGTCGTCACCGTCCCCCCCGCCTTCACCAAGGACGCCGTCCTCGAGGCGATCGAGAACGGGATCAAGCTGATCGTCATCGTCACCGAGCGGATCCCGCGCGGCGACGTCGCCCAGATGGTCGAGCTGGCGGAGATGCGCGGCGCCCGGATCATCGGCCCCAACTGTCTTGGCCTGATCGTCCCGGAGGTCTGCAAGATGGGCGGCATCGGCGGCCCGGCCAAAGACGCCGCCAAGGCCTACCAGCCCGGTCGCGTCGGCGTGATGAGCCGCTCCGGCGGGATGACCACCGAGATCTCCTCCTCGCTGACCCAGGCCGGCCTCGGCGTCTCCACCGCCGTCTCGATCGGCGGCGACGCGATCATCGGCTCCACCTACGCGGAGCTGATGCCCTACTTCGAGGCCGACGAGCAGACCGAGGCGATCGTCATCTACACCGAGCCCGGCGGCCGCATGGAGGCCCAGCTCGCCGAATGGGTCAAGGACAACAACTCCCGCCTCCCGATCGTCGCCTTCATGGCCGGCAAATTCATGGATGACGAGGAGATGAAAGGCATGAGCTTCGGCCACGCCGGCACGATCGTCGAGGGCAAAGAGGACACCGCGACCGAGAAGATCGCCCGCCTCGAAGCGGCGGGCATCCGCGTCGTCGAGCGCATCGACGAGATTCCGGACGTCGTCAAGGAGAAACTGGGAGCGACCGCCTGATGCCCGATGCAATGAACCCCGGATCAATGAACAAAGTCTTCATCGACATCGAGGTCGACGACTCGATCAAGAACGACCCCGCGATCGCCGCCAAGCTCGAGGAAGTCTGCCCCGTCGACATCTACAAAGATGCGGGCGGCACCGTCGAGATCGTCGACCGCAACGTCGACGAGTGCGTCCTCTGCCGCCTCTGCATCGAAGCCAGCCCCCCGGGCACCGTGCACGTCAAGAAGCTCTACGGCGGCACCGAGCTCCAGTAACCGCCGCTTCCAACCCCTGAATCACGAAGACCCGCCGAAGCGGGTCTTTTTCGTGCGGGGGAGCTACCCCCGAAGCGCCTGATACGCGGAGATCGAGGGTACTCCGTCCAATCCCCGTGGTCAACGGGGGAGAGCTCTTCCGTCCACGCCCTTATATCGATGGAGGATGAAGCGGCGAGGTGCCGCAAGCGTTTGATACGCGTGAGTCCGGAGTAGCGCTCTGGATGGGGTTCGAGTCCCCCGTCCTCCGCAGAACTTGCTGCTGGCGCTGGATCAACTGGAGAGGCCGCGACGATCATGCGGTCGGCGGGTAGCGCCCTCCCCATCTTCTACCGGCGCCGGCAGCTTGATCTTTTGCGTGAAGCGACACCCCGCTCCGTCAATATCCCCCTCAGTGGAGGAGTTCATCTCTCAGATACGGGCTGCATCAGCAGGAGGGCTCTACTACCTGGCCCTTTTCGGTGCTCTCGCCATTCCTGACATCTTTGGAAGCCACCTTCCCATTGCATTTATGGCTCCGGGCGCGGGGCAGCTCCACAACCTGTCTACGGTTGTCGGTGACAGCCAGGTCGGCTGGATCAGCATCGAAATGCTTGTTGAGGAAATCACCGCAGCCGCTGAAGAATGGCTGCAGAAGTTCGGCGAGACTCAGACGGTCCTACGAAATATGGAGAAGTTCGCCCGACTTCGACCTGATGGCCTCCCTATGCATGTACAGGGGCCCGTAATCGCGTAGCTGAAGCCTCAGGACAAACCTAAGCGGGACCTCCGCCGCCTGAATCACGAAGACCCGCCGAAGCGGGTCTTTTTCGTGCGGGGGAGCTACCCCCGGAGCGTCTGACACACGGATAGCGAGAGTACTCCGCCCCAACTCCTACCGTCAAGGGGGGAGAGTTTCTATCGCTGTGGGCCTTATAGGTGCGGAGGATGAAGCGGTGAGGCACCGCGAGCGTTCGACACACGTGAGTCCGAGATAGCTCCTCGGTTGGGGTTCGAGTCCCCCGTCCTCCGCACAACTTGCTGCTGGCGCCGGATCAGCTGGAGAGGCCGCCATAGTCATGCGGCTGGTGGGTAGCGCTCACCGCGATCTTCACCCGGCGTCAGCAGCTTGATCATCTGTGGGATCCATCACACTTATCCCTTCTATGTAGAAGCGAAATCCGCCCAGTAGGCCGCCTAGCTTCCGGGCCCGGAAAGGACAACCGGCCGGAGGCGCGCTGCTGACACAGGCACCCCCGGCCTAAGCACAAAGGGACGGTGCCCCTCTATGCCTGATGAGAACCGTAGTGACGACCGGAGGCTGAGCGAATACAACGAGCCGCGATTGCAACGAGCCGTGCTGGACCTCCTGTTGGACGTCGCGCCAGAGCAAATCTCGTTCTATCGGCTGACCGAATACGAACAGCTCCGGGAGTCCGACAGGAATGCGCTGATGAGCGCCGTGACCTCCCTCCACATCGCCTGCTTGGTGCATGTGGATGGGAAGGGACTTCTGGCTGCCAGCCCGATGGCCAAGCACGTCCACTGGCTGATGACCGAAGTGGAGCCGCTCGATGGTTGACCCGGCCCGCGAAGACCAGCGAGACGAGGCGGCGGTGCTGATGCACGTCATCGACTCCCACCCGGTGACGCTGCGCCTCTCAGACCTGATCCGCGACCTCAGCGACCCGGAGGACTTCGGGGACCGGGATCGGATCGAACGGGCGGTGCGGGAACTCGTCAAAGGCGGGCTGCTGTTTCGCTGTGAGGCGGCGGTGCTGCCGACCCGGCAGGCGCTCTACGCCCACGAACTGGAACTGGGTTGACCACTACCCAGCCCGGAGCAGAGCAGCAGCTACAGCGAACTGTGCTGGCGCTGCTGCTCTGCGAGTTTCCCCGCAAGCTCAAGCGCTCTCAGATCGCCGTGCAGATCATCAAGTGGGAGCGGCTGGACGTGGCGATAGATGAACTGCATCACGCGGGGCTGGTCTGGCGCGAGGGCGACTACGTGATGCCGACGCTCGCGGCTCGGCACATGGACTGGCTCGAAGTGCTGTAGCGGCGTAGCCGCGCTTCCTGCAATTTGGGAATGGGTAGCAGGTCTTCACAGGCTTCGCGACGAAAGAAGGCAGCAATGGACGGATTTGTCTGTGCCCTGAAGTTCGACACCAACGCCAAGGAATTCATTCGAGGCGTTGAGGTCGGACGCCTATGGGAGACCTTGAAGATGAACCCCGATGAGGTCGAGGAGTACGTGCACGCCTCCAACGCCGAGATGATCCTGAGGTTGTCCGAGGCCACCGGGCGAGCAGTCCGAAGCGAAGACCTCGACGAGACCTGGATGCGGGTGACCTTCGACGCGGCGGCCTGAGGGCCGGACGGATTTGCTGTCCGCCCAGCCCTCGATACTGACGGCCGCGTGGGAGTACTAGCTCAGATGCTGCGTCTCCTGGTAGAGCACGAACCCGTACTCCCCCCGCGAGATGTCAACAGCCGGGAACGTCTCGCCTTCCTCGCTGGTGACCTGCCGGCCCATGTAGGAGCCGAACATATTTACGACGTTGTAGATCCCGGAGACCGGGACCGTGTTTCCAGGGCGGTGAATCAATGCCCTTTCCTTTCATCCACGCGCGGTCTGGCCGTTGCACCGGCCTGGCCACGCTAGTTATCGATCAACACAGGGATGGTGGAGCCGTCGTCGGACGGCTTCACCATCCCGCACCTATTTCCCGAGGGGAATCCGCCCGTTTCTAGGTCGAGAGCTACCCTCAGCTGATGGCGAAGCGCAAGCAGAAGACCGACAAGGGGCTCGAGATCCCGGTCCCGAGCAAAGGCGACTTCGACGCCGCTATGCGGAAGGTCGCTCCCCCAGCAGGTCGTAAACGCCCTGACGAGAAAGACCTGCCTCAGAAGCGATGCGAGTAAGCGGCACGCCCGCAGCTCGCGCCTGCTGACAGAAACCGCGTAGATCATCGGTCGCCTGCCGTTTGGCCGCGTCGGCCCGCTCGCGGCGTTTGGCGGCGCCCCGGATGCTCCGCAGGATCGTCGCCTCGCTCATTGGTTAGCCGCTTCTCCGACGAGAGCGTGAAACATCGACCGCTGACCCGAGTAGCGGTTGTTGTAGCGCCAGGCGTACTCGTCCAGGTAGGACTGCAGCCACTTGCGCGAGACCTTCTTGTAGGTGCCGCGCATCCCCGTTTTGAGGTTGCCGAAGAAGCCCTCAATGGTGTTCGTATAGATGTCGCCCTCGACGTAAGAGCCAGCGGAGTGGTTGATAACCCGGTGTCCTGCGTACTCGCGAGACAGCGGCCGGTAGGACAGCCAGTCGTCGGTGTAGAGGATTGATTCCGGGTTGACGTTCGCCCGCACGGCGTCACTCAGAGGTTCACCAAACCGCGTCGGGATCACCCGGACGCGGACACGCCCGCCGCGCTCGACCATTCCGAGCACGGTCGGCTTAGCTTCGCGGAAGGCGAGCGATTCCTTGCGGGTCTTGAACTTGCGCCGGGGCTTCCCGCCCCAGGAGGTCTCGTCAACCTCCACTTTGCCGCGCAGGCTAGGCGCCGGCTCGCCTTCGGTCATCAGGTCGTTGCGGATCTTGTTGAACATGCGCCACGCGGTCTTGTAGTGGACGCCCAGCTCGCGCTCTAGCTGTTTGGCGGAGATCCCGCAGCGAGTGCTAGTCATCAGGTACATCGCGTGGAACCAAAGCCGCAGCGAAGTTGAGGAGCGGTGGAAGATCGTCCCGGCCGTGGGATGCAAGTGGTGGCCGCAGGCCGTGCAGGTCCAGGACTGCCGCTGCTGCTTCGTCGCGTAGCGCTTGAAGACCTTGACGCCGTCGCACTTGGGGCAGTGGGCGTGTTCGCCGTCCGGCGCGTGCCGGGTGCGCCAAAGGTAGTCCAGGCAGGCAGCGTCATCGGGGAAGTCGGCCAGGAACTCGGTAACCGAGTAGTCGGAGGTCGAGGACTTCGCCCTGCGCGGTTCGTGGCGGTTGGCCGGTGGCACGTTGTCAATCTACTTGACAGTCCGGATATTGTCAAGGAACTTGACAGGCGGTAATCTCAGGGTCGTGTCAGTTCCCGAGTCGGAATACCACCAGCACCGGTTAGGCGGTGTTCTCGCCAAGTTCAACCGGGCAAAACAACAATTCGATGTCCTCCGGACAGAGATGGGGACCTTCTCCGACCAAGACCCGCAGCCCCACTTTTCGCGGGGCTATTTCGACCCGGACACCTGGGAATGGATCGAGCGGTTCCAGATCCGCGAACCGCCTCCCCTTCGCTGGGGAGTGATGCTGGGCGAGTGCGTTCATAACCTCCGCTCGGCCCTTGACCACCTCGTTTGTCAACTGACCCTGCTGGACGGGGGGACGATGGAGGACTGCGCTCAGACCCAGTTCCCCATCGCATCCAAGTGCAAAGCCCAGTTTGACCGGATGGCGGACCGTCGAATCCCCGGCCTCTCCGAATGGCACCGGGCAATGGTCAGGAGGGCGCAGCCATACCGCGCTGGGGACAGCGCGTGGAAACACCCCTTGGCGATCCTCGCCGACCTCTCCAACGCTGACAAACACCGCCTCATCAACCCGACCTACAGCATCGTCAAAAGCGACACCGAGGAAGTCTTGGATCGCCTCATCAACAGCTACCGGGGGGAGGGTCATTCCCCCGTCAAGTCGTGGTGGATGCTCAGGCGGGGGAGCCGCCTGGAGCACGATGCACCTTGGTTCCGGATTGCTTTCGACCGCACCCTGATGCCTGAGCGGCCTGCGAAGGTGCAGATGGGCGGCAACCTTCGACTCGGCATAGCGTTCGGGGAGATCGGCTTGGATGCCGACAGCTATCGATTTGTTGCGGAATACGTCCGACTGCTCATCGAGGCCTTCATGCGTCGATTCCCCGAGACCAAATACATCGACACTCCCCGCTTGGACCCCGCCGGGGATCGCTAGCTCGCAGCGCACGGCCACGGAGCTAACCCGCCCTAAAGCGGTTGGCCGCTTCTACAGAGAAGGGATAAGTGTGGGATCCATCACGTTACTTGCATATAAATTTATATCCGCGTAACGTTGACATTGATGGATGCATCGGTTCGCACGCGGCTTTCTCGGGACGACCGCATGGAGCAGACGCTTGGGGCGGCTCATGAGCTGTTTGCCGAGCGGGGCTATGCGGCGGTGAAGATGGATGAGATCGCCGCTGCTGTGGGCGTGACGAAGCCGCTGCTCTACAACTACTTCGGCAACAAGGAGCGGCTCTACATCGCCTGCATGGAGCGGGCGGGTGACTCGCTGATCAAGACGATTGCCGAGTCGGTCGGCGAGAGCGCCAACCCGGGCGATGCGCTCGGCGCCGGCGTCCGCGCCTTCTTCGAGTTCCTCGACACCGACCGCGCTGCCTGGGCTGTCCTCTTCGACGAGACCCTCCCCCACGGCGGCGAGGTCTTTGACCGGGTCGCCGCCTACCGCGGCCAGATCGTCGACCTCGTCTCGGCCTCGCTGCTGGCGCAGCTGCCGGACCGGCGCCGCGTCAAGGTCGAAATCGAGGCCCTCTCCACCGCTCTGCTGGGCGCCGCCGAGGCGCTCGCCCGCTGGTGGCTGCGCACCGAGGCGATCTCCGCCTCGGAAGCGGCCGAGCTCCTCGTCTCCACCGTGGAGCCAGGGCTGCGCAACCGCACCACCCCCACTCCGACTTCCAAGTCCCCCCAAGGAGGAATCACCCCCTGATGAACGCCAAAACCCGCAAAGTCGCCATCGTCGGCGGCAACCGCATCCCCTTCGCCCGCTCCAACAGCGTCTACTCGCACGCCAGCAACCAGGACATGCTGACCGCGGCGCTCGACGGGCTGATCGACCGCTACGGCCTGCAGGGCGAGACGCTCGGCGAGGTCGCCGGCGGCGCCGTCCTCAAGCACTCGCGCGACCGCGACCTGACCCGCGAGAGCGTGCTCAGCACCCGGCTCGCAGCCGAGACCCCCGCCTACGACGTCCAGCAGGCGTGCGGCACCGGCCTGGAGACGACGATCCTCGTCGCCAACAAGATCGCCCTCGGCCAGATCGACTCCGGCATCGCCTGCGGCGCCGACACCACCTCCGATGCGCCGATCGCCCTCAACGAGGACCTGCGCGAGACCCTGCTCGAGGCCAACCGCGAGCGCTCCACGGTCGGCAAACTGAAGCAGCTGACCCGGGTCCGCCCCGGCCACATCGTCCCGGCGATCCCCCGCAACGAGGAGCCGCGCACCGGCCTCTCGATGGGCGAGCACTGCGCGATCATGGCCACGGAATGGGAGATCGGCCGCGAGGAGCAGGACGAGCTCGCGGTGAAGAGCCACAAGAACCTCGCCGCCGCTTATGACCGCGGCTTCTTCGAAGACCTGATCACCCCCTACATCGGGCTCGACCGCGACCAGAACCTGCGGCCCGACTCCAGCCTCGAGAAGCTGGCGAAGCTGAAACCGGTCTTCGGCGGCCCCGAAGGGACGATGACCGCGGCCAACTCGACCCCGCTCTCCGACGGCGCCTCGGCCGTGCTGCTCGCCTCCGAGGAGTGGGCGAAAGAGCACGACCTGCCGATCCTCGCCTATATCACCGAGGCGCAGACCGCCGCCGTCGACCACGTCCACAAGCGCGAAGGCCTGCTGATGGCGCCGGCGTACGCGATGCCGCGGATGCTCGACCGCGCCGGCCTCAAACTGCAGGACTTCGACTACTACGAGATCCACGAGGCCTTTGCCGCGCAGGTGCTCTGCACGCTGAAGGCTTGGGAAGACAAAGAGTTCTGCACGGAAAAGCTCGGGCGGAAAAAACCGCTCGGGCCGATCGACCGCGCCAAGCTCAACGTCAACGGCGGCTCGCTGGCGGCCGCCCACCCGTTCGCCGCCACCGGCGGGCGGATCGTCGCCAGCCTCGCCAAGCAACTGAACGAAGACGGCAAAGGCCGCGGCGTGATCAGCATCTGCGCCGCCGCCGGCCAGGGTGTCGTCGCGATCCTCGAGGCTCCGGGAGGTGCCAAGTAACCATGGCTGACCGCTACTCGCAACTGGTCAACGCGCCGCTCGTCGGCACCGTCGCCAAGCAGCTCGGGCTGCCGCAGCCGGTCTCGCTCGATCGCTACCGGGAGGGCCAGCCGGTGGTCGCCGGACCGGTCCTGGCCGACGGCGCCCCCGCCGGCCGGCTCGGCAAAGCCGTCGCCAAAGTCCTCGACAGCATCGGCGCCGAAAGGGCCGGCGCCGAGGGCAAGGCAAAGGCGCTGGTCTTCGATGCCACCGGGATCGCCGACTCGACCGAGCTGGTCGAGCTGCAGCGCTTCTTCTACCCGGCCGTCGGGCGCCTGCAGCGCAGCGGCCGCGCAATCGTCCTCGGCACCCCTCCCGAGGAAGCCGGCTCGATTCTCGCTCACACCGCCCAGCGGGCGCTGGAGGGCTTCACCCGCTCGCTCGGCAAGGAGATCGGCGGCAAGGGCTCGACGGCCCAGCTCGTCTACGTCGAACCGGGCGCCGAGGACCAGCTGGAGTCGACGCTGCGCTTCCTCCTCTCGCCGAAATCGGCCTACGTCTCCGGCCAGGTGGTCCGGATCGGCAAAGGCGTCGCCCCCAGCCCGAAGATCGACTGGGAGCAACCATTGGCTGGGAAGGTGGCGCTCGTCACCGGCGCTTCTCGCGGCATCGGCGCGGCGATCGCCAACACCCTCGCCCGCGACGGCGCTGAAGTCGTCGGCCTCGACATCCCGCCGATGGCGGATGACCTCAAGGCAGTGACCGGCGCGATCGGCGGTCGTTCGATCCAGCTCGACATCACCGCCGACAACGCCCCCGAGGCGATCGCCGCCGAGCTCAGAGACGGCGTCGACGTCGTCGTCCACAACGCCGGCGTGACCAAAGACCGGACGATCGCGAAGATGCCGGAAGAGCGCTGGGCGCAACTGATGGAGATCAACCTCTCCTCGGAGGAGCGGATCAACGACGCCCTGCTCGGCAAGAAACTGCTGAACGGCAACGGGCGGATCGTCTGCGTCTCCTCGATGTCGGGGATCGCCGGTAACTCCGGCCAGACCAACTACGCCGCCTCGAAGGCCGGCGTGATCGGGATGGTCGAAGCGATGGCGCCGGAAATGGCGAAACGCAAAGCGACGATCAACGCGGTCGCCCCGGGCTTCATCGAGACCCAGATGACCGCGGCGATGCCGATCGGGCCGCGCGAAGCCGGCCGCCGGCTCTCCAGCCTCTCGCAGGGCGGGCTGCCGGTCGACGTCGCCGAGACGATCGCCTGGTTCGCCAGCCCCGCCTCGACCGGCGTCAACGGCAACACGGTCCGCGTCTGCGGCCAGAACCTGCTGGGGGCCTGACGGCGATGGCGAAGACCCTCGACAGCAGTCCCAGCATCCTGCCGCTCTACGCGCGGGCGGCGCTGCCAATGATCCCGGGCGCCTCGCTGCTGCCGTTCGTCCCGGGCGGCGGCGGCGAGATCCCCGAGGGGCTCGACCTCGAGCTCACCGGGGTCAAGGCTGAGGCGGCCGACGTCGCCGCCTACGCCCGGGTCTGCGGCTTCTCGCTCCGCGACACGCTGCCGCCGACCTACCCGCACATGCTCGCCTTCCCGCTGCACATGGCGGTGATGAGCGACGGCTCCTTCCCATTCGGCGCCGTCGGCCTTGTCCACGTCGAGAACTCGATCACCCAGAAGCGGCCGATCGGGATCGACGAGGAGATGACGATCCGGGTTCGCCCGACGCCGCTTCAGCCCCACCCCAAAGGCAAGACCTTCTCGCTGGAGACCGAGGTTCTGGTCGACGGCGAGGTCGTCTGGGAGAGCACCAGCACGATGCTGCGCCGCGGCAAGTCAAACGGCGACGCGCCGAAAGCCAAGGGCGGCAAGAGCTTCGAGTCGCTCGACGCCGACGCACCCGCCAGCGCCGAATGGAAGCTGCCCGGCGACCTCGGCCGCCGCTACGCCGGAGTCTCCGGCGACCGCAACCCGATCCACATGCACTCGCTGACCGCGAAGCCGCTCGGCTTCCCCGGCGCGATCGCCCACGGGATGTGGACGAAGGCGCGGGCGCTGGCCCAGCTCGAATCCGAGCTGCCCGACAGCTTCGAGGTCAAGGTCCGCTTCCGCAAGCCGGTCCTGCTACCGGCCCGCGTCCTCTTCGCCGAGCAGAAGAGCGGCGACGAGATCCTCTTCGCCCTCCGCGACGCCAAGAAGGGCACGCCGCACCTCGACGGCCGCGTGCAACCACTGCAGAGCAACTCCAAACCCGCCAAAACCACCGGAAGGACCAAGACCAAGTGAGCACCACGACCGAGAACAAGGGGGTGGCGGAGCGCGGGATGGGCTACGGCCTGCGGGCGCTCAACCGCCTCGCCGGCTCCGACCTGCTGGATCGCATCCGCATCCGCAAGCAGGTCGAGAACGCCCTCTTCCAGGGCACCAAGAACGGCTTCCGTACCGCCACCGCGGCCGGGCGCACCTTCAAGGCCGCCCAGTCGCTGGGCAAACCGGCGCGCCAGAAGAAGGGCAAGTCGACCGGCCTCTTCGACCTGACGCCCGACGACGAGCAGCAGATGTTCCAGGAAGGCGGCCGCGCCTTCGCCGAGGAAAAGATCCGCCCGGCGGCGCTCGAAGCCGACGACAAGCGCGAGACGCCGAAGGAGATCCTCGACCAGGCGACCGAGCTCGGCGTCAACATGCTCGGCGTCCCCGAGGAGCTCGGCGGCGTGATGACCGAGCAGTCGGCGGTGACCAGCGTCCTGATCGGCGAGGCCCTCGCTCACGGCGACATGGGCATCGCCTACGCCGCCCTCGCCCCCGGCGCCGCCGCCACCGCGATCGGCCTCTGGGGCAGCGCCGAGCAGGAGGCCACCTACCTGCCGGCCTTCACCGGCGAGCACGTCCCCGCCGCGGCGCTGGCGATCCTCGAGCCGCGGCCGCTGTTCGACCCCTTCGCGCTGGAGACGAAGGCGAAACGCAAAGGCGACGAGTGGGTGCTGACCGGCGCCAAGTCGCTAATCGCTCGCGCCACCGAGTGCGAGCTCTTCGTCATCGCCGCTGACGCCGAGGGCATCGGCCCGGCCCTGTTCGTGGTCGAGTCCGGCGCCAAAGGCCTGACGGTCGAGGATGAGCCGGCGATGGGCCTGCGTCCCGCCACCACCGGCCGCCTGCTGATCGACAAAGTGAAACTGCCGGCGAGCGCGCTGCTCGGCGAGGGCGAGGCGAAAGCCAAGGACTACGCCGCCTGCGTCAACCGCTCGCGGATCGCCTGGTGCGCCCTCGCGACCGGGACCGCCCAGGCGGTGCTCGACTACGTGATCCCCTACGTCAACGACCGCCAGGCGTTCGGCGAACCGATCTCCAACCGCCAGGGCGTCGCCTTCGCGGTCTCCGAAATCGGCATCGAGCAGAACGGGATGCGGCTGGCGACCTACCGGGCCGCTTCCCGCGCCGACCGCGGCGAGAGCTTTGCCCGCGAGGCGGCGCTGGCCAAACGGCTCTGCTCCCAGAAGGGGATGAAGATCGGCTCCGACGGCGTCCAGCTGCTCGGCGGCCACGGCTTCGTCAAGGAGCACCCGGTCGAGCGCTGGTACCGAGACCTGCGAGCTGCGGGCGTGATGGAGGGCGCCCTGCTCGTCTAGGCATCCGCCTGACGAGCAGAAAGGACTGAAGATGACGATCAACCTCGAGATACCGAAGAAGTTCAAGCCGCTGGCGAACCAGGCCAACCAGGTCGCCACGGAGGTGTTCCGCCCGATCTCGCGCAAATACGACGAGGCCGAGCACAGCTACCCGAAAGAGCTCGACATGCTCGCCTCCCTGATCGACGGGATGAACGAGGGCAGCGACATCGGCGGTGCTGGCGCGGCCGGCGTGCGGCGCGAGAAAGGCGCCGACGGCGAGAACCGCAACGGCTCCAACCTCTCCACCGTGCTCGGGATCATCGAGCTCTGTTGGGGCGACGTCGGCCTGCTGCTCTCGATGCCGCGGCAGGGGCTCGGCAACTCGGCGATCGCCTCGGTCGCGACCGAGGAGCAGCTGAAGAAGTACGGCGGCAAGTGGGCGGCGATGGCGATCACCGAGCCGGAAGCCGGCTCGGACTCTGCTGCGATCCGCGCCACCGCCGAGCTCGACGGCGACGAGTACGTCCTCAACGGCGAGAAGATTTTCGTCACCTCGGGCGACCGGGCCGACCTGATCGTCGTCTGGGCGTCCTTGGACCGCTCGAAAGGACGGGCGGCGATCAAGTCGTTCATCGTCGAGCGCGACAACCCGGGCCTGAAGCTCGACCGGCTCGAGCACAAGCTCGGGATCCGCGCCTCCGACACCGCCAACTTCACCCTGCAGAACTGCCGGGTGCCGAAAGAGGCGCTGCTCGGGGATCCGGAGGTGAAAGAGAAGGGCTTCGCCGGGGTGATGGAAACGTTTGACAACACGCGGCCGCTGGTCGCCGCGATGGCTGTCGGCGTCACCCGGGCGGCGCTCGAGGAGACCCGCAAGCAGCTGAAAGCCGCGGGCGTGAAGATCGACTACGACAAGCCCGCCCTGCAGCAGCACGCCGCCGCGGCGCGCTTCCTCGAGATGGAGGCCGACTACGAGGCCGCCTGGCTGCTCACCCTCCAGGCCGCCTGGATGGCTGACAACTCGAAGCCGAACTCGCTACAGGCCTCGATGGCGAAGGCGAAGGCGGGGCGCACCGGCGTCGACGTCACCCTCGGCTGCGTCGAGCTCTGCGGCAGCGTCGGCTACGGCGAGAACGAGCTGCTGGAGAAGTGGGCCCGCGACTCGAAGATCCTCGACATCTTCGAGGGTACCCAGCAGATCCAGCTCCTGATCGTCGCCCGCCAGCTGCTGAAAAAGACCTCCGCCGAACTTCGGTAGCCAGGAGGCAGGAATAATCCTCGATCTGTGAACCTGATCGAGGACTTGATGGAACGATCCCCGGCCTCGCGGCTGGGGATCGTTTCTATTGACGCCGAGGGAATTCGGCGCGATTGGTACTTCGGCGAACTGGTCGCCAAATCGGCTGGGCTCTCTGGAGCATTTGCTGCCCACGGGGTCGAGCGGGGCGACGTGGTGATGACGCTGGTCGGCAACCGGATCGAGTGGGTTCTCAGCTTGCTTGCCTGCTGGCGGATGGGGGCGGTTGCGCTGCCTTGCAACACGATGCTTCGCCGGCACGATTTGGAGCATTGGATTGCCGCGGCTGATCCCAAGCTCTGCGTCGGCGAGGAAGGGCTGCTGGAGGAGATGCCGGACGGAGTGCCGCTGATGACCATGGCCGAGGTTGCCGAGGTGATGGACGAGGACCGGCCGCAGGAGACGCCGGCGGCGGTTGAAGAGATGGAGCCTGAGGATCCGGCGTTGATCGTCTTCACTTCGGGCACGACGGGCGAGCCGCGGGGGGTGGTTCACGGGTATCGCTACTTGATGGGCCAGCAGATCCAGGCCGAGCACTGGTTCGGGTCGCACAAGGGGGATCTGGCTTGGTGCACCACGGCAACGGGGTGGTCGAAGTCGGCGCGCAACGTCTTTCTCGCGCCCTGGTTGACCGGAGCCGCGGCGGTCATCCACGATGGCCGCTTCGACCCAGCGGAGCGGCTCGACTTCGCCGAGGCGCTGGGGGTCAATGTCCTCTGCCAGGCGCCGACCGAGTACCGGATGCTCGCCCGCCGTACTCAGCTGCGACCGCTGCCGGCGCTGCGGCGGATGGTCTCGGCCGGCGAGCCGCTCGATGCGGAGACGATCGCCGCCTTCCGCGAGGCGACCGGGCTCGAGCCTGCCGACGGCTACGGACAGACCGAGACCGGACACGTCTCCGCCAACCTGGTCGGCGAGCCGGTGCGGCTGGGCTCGATGGGCAAACCGCTGCCGGGGATCGACGTGCGCATCGTCCCCGGCGATGAGAGCGATGGCTCCGGCGTCGGCGAACTGCAGCTGCGCGCCGCCTCCACCCCCACCTTCTTCTCCCGCTACCTCGACGGCGAGCGCTTCGAGGGCGAGTGGTGGCAGACCGGCGATCTGGTCCGCGAAGACGAGGACGGCTACCTCTTCTTCGAGGGCCGCGGCGACGACATCATCCTCTCCTCGGGCTACCGGATCGGCCCGACCGAGGTCGAGGCCGCGCTCCTCTCCCACCCCGCGGTTGCCGACGCCGCCGCGGTCGCCGCCCCTGACCCCGAGCGCGGCGCCATCGTCCGCGCCATCGTCGTCCTCCGCGACGGCAATGGCGATGCGCGACTCGTCAGCGAGCTGCAGGAGCACTGCAAACGCGAGACCGCGCCGTACAAGTTCCCCCGCATCATCGAGTTCGTCGACGAGCTGCCAAAGACCAGCAGCGGCAAGATCAAGCGCGCCCAGCTGCGGTTGAGCTGAGACCGGCCCGAGCCCTTCGGGATCGGGCCGGCTGTCGCCTCAACTCAAGAAGCGAGAACGTAAAGCGGTTTCGGCTGTGTGACCCTGTATTCAGCGAGCCACTGCATCGAAGACGGGCAGAAGAAGAAGCCTGATTTCTTCGTCAAATGAGCGTCGATCTGCAGCCTCGCTTCCGAGGTCGCGGTCGCAGAGCCTGTCAGCTTGCCGATATCGGTTTCGGTGCCGAGGGCATAGACGCAGCTGCCCATTGTCCTGTAAGTCACTGTCATTTCCAGCCCTTTGGCTGTCACTGTGCCGTTGAGGCTGCCGCTGATCCAGTGAATTTCCAATTCCACGGCAGCCAGGCTTGCGACGGGCCCTTCCACGCAACCGGTGAAGGCGAGACTTTTGGCGGGCAGCGAAACGCCCACTGTTTCCGTCACCGAACCGGTTTTGGTCACCGTCGCTTCCATCGTCGAGCCCGTGCATGTCTCGAAAGCCCCGAGCGGTTCCTTGAATTCGGTCGTTGTGCCAGTCACTAAGTCCGCTTTGATCACGTTGTCGACCGTAGTGGTGACCCGGAACGAGCCAGGGCATGAGGTGGTGGTGACTGTGCAGAGGACCGTCGCCGAGGCGCTACCGGCGACTGCCATCGCGACCGCCGATGCTGCCAAGGCGGTCAGGGCGAAGAGCTTGAGGTGCTTCATCTGATTCTCCTTCGATCTCCCGCCAGAGAGCGGGGGCGGTTAATGAAGAACCATCCGTAACAACCGAGGCCTCTTTAGTCAAAGTTTTTTGTTAGGTTGCGAACGCCTCGGCTGCGTCCATCGGCCTGCCCAGGTGGAAGCCCTGGGCCATGTCGACGCCGTACTCGCGCAGCATCGTCGTCGTCTCCTCGTCCTCGACGAACTCGGCGATCGTCCGCTTGCCGAGGCCGCGGGCGATCTCGACGATCGCTTTGACCACGAGCTGGTCGGCGTCGTTGTGGGACATCTCGCTGATGAAGGCGCCGTCGATCTTGATCACGTCGAAGGGGACCTTCTTCAGGTAGGCGAAGGGGCCGAAGCCGGCGCCGTAGTCGTCAATTGCGACTTCGCAGCCGAACTCGGTGAGGCGGTCGGCGAAGGCGCCGGCGGTCTCGTAGTCCTCGACCCGCGCCGTCTGGGTGATCTCGAAGGTGCAGCGGGCCGGGTCGGCCTCGCCTTCGTCGAGCCGGCGTTCGATGAATTCGAGCACCGAGAGATCGGTCATCGAGGCGCCGGAGAGGTTCATGTGCAGGGAGACCGGGTTGCCGGCCCGCTGCCGCTCGGCCATCATCTCCAGCGCCCGCGCCACGACCCAGCGGTCGAGCTCCTGGACCATCCCGGAGCGCTCGGCGACCTCGATGAACGAGGCGGCCGGGAGCAGCTCGCCGCCTTCCCCGGTCATCCGCAGGAAGAGCTCGTAGCGCTCGATCCCGCCGTTGGCGAGCGAGCGGATCGGCTGCGTGGCGAGACTGAGGCGGTCCTGGGTGAGGGCGTCGCGGATCCGGGCGCTGGTCGTCTGCGCGCGCCGGGCCGGATCGGCGGCCTCGCCGGGCGCCTGGAAGAGCATGATCCGGTTGCGTCCCTCTTCCTTCGCCCGGTACATCGCCTGGTCGGCGGCGAGCAGGACCGCTTCGGTGCCGGCGCCGCCCTGGCCGCCGAACATCGTGATCCCCACGCTGATCGAGGCGGGCGCGATCTCGGCGTTCTGCGCGAAGCCCTCAGCCACCTGCGCACGCAGGTCCTCGCCCAGCTGCAGTGCCCCGGCGGTGTCGGTCTGCGGCATCAGCACCGCGAACTCGTCGCCAGAGAGGCGGGCGACGAGGTCGGTGGCGCGGACCCGTTCGCGCAGGACGTCGGCGACGCGACGGATCAGCCGGTCGCCGGACTGGTGGCCGAGCTTGTCGTTGACCTCCTTGAGGCCATCGATGTCGATCACCATCACCGCGCCGCGGCCGCCGTAGCGGGCGGTGAAAGAGACGTACTGGTCGAGCTCGGCCCGGAAGCGACGCCGGTTCAGCAGCCCGGTCAGGGAGTCGTGGTCGGCGAGGAAGCGCAGTTCGGACTCGGTCCGCTCGGCCCGTTCCAGCGCGCCTTGGACTACCGCCCGGTCCTCGGGCGCCAGTTTCGCGAGCACCGCCGCGACCGCCGGATCCGTTTTGCCGGCTCTCTGTTGGTTCTTCATCAAGGTGACCGTAGTTGCTTACCCGGCCAGGGTGGACCCGCCTCCCCGGAACCTATATGTAGACCCGAATTTCGGCGACCCCCGGGGGTCGAATAATTGACTTGTCCGCGCCCGGGTAGGTTGATTGCGTGGCCAATCGCCTCGCCCAGGAGACCAGCCCCTACCTCCTCCAGCACAAGGACAACCCGGTCGATTGGTACCCGTGGGGTCCCGAGGCGCTGGCGCGGGCGCGCGAGGAGGAGCGGCCGATCCTGCTCTCGGTGGGATATTCGGCCTGCCACTGGTGCCACGTGATGGAGCGCGAGTCCTTCGAGGACGGCGAGACCGCGGCGTACATGAACGAGCACTTCGTCTGCGTCAAGGTCGACCGCGAGGAGCGGCCCGACGTCGACGCGATCTACATGGAGGCGGTGCAAGCGATCAGCGGCCACGGCGGCTGGCCGATGACCGTCTTCCTCGACCCCGAGGGCGTCCCTTTCTACGGCGGCACCTACTTCCCGCCGGACACCAGCCGCGGCATGCCGAGCTTCCGGATGGTGATGGAAGCAGTCGTCCACGCCTTCGAGACCCAGCGCCAGGAGATCCGCGAACGGGCACCGGCGACGCGGGCGCGGCTGAGCGCGATCGGCGAAGTCGAGCCGCGCCCCGACCTGCCGGGCCCGGCCGAGCTCGAGGGAGCCGTGGAGCGACTGCTGGACGCGGCCGACCGGCGCAACGGCGGCTTCGGCGGCGCCCCTAAGTTCCCGCCCGCCTCCTCGCTGGAGCTGCTGCTGGCGCGCGGCGAGACCGAGCACGTCGAGCTGACCCTGGACAAGATGCTCGCCGGCGGCATCTACGACCAGATCGGCGGCGGCTTCGCCCGCTACTCGGTCGACGCGATCTGGCTCGTCCCCCACTTCGAGAAGATGCTCTACGACAACGCCCTGCTCGCCCGCGTCTACCTGCACGGCTGGCAGCAGCTCGGACACGATCGTTACCGCCGCGTCTGCGAAGAGACCCTCGACTGGATGCTGCGCGAGATGCGCGGCCCCGAGGGTGGCTTCTACTCCGCCCTAGACGCCGACAGCGAGGGCGAGGAGGGCAAGTTCTACGTCTGGACCCCCACCCAGATCCGCGAAGTCCTCGCCGCCGACCCGAACTGCATCAAATTTTCCACCCAGCAGATGGAAAATTTGATGCAGTTCTGGGGGGTTGGCGACGAGGGGAACTTCGAGGGGGCGAACATCCTCCACCGCGCGGGTGGGGCCGGGGCCGAGGAGCCGGAGGGGCTGGCGGAGGCGCGGCGGGCGCTCTACGAGGCGCGCTCGCGGCGAGTCTGGCCGGGGCTAGACGACAAGCGGCTGACCTCCTGGAACGCGCTGGCGATCGCGGCGCTAGCGGACGCGGGGGCGGTGCTGGGGAGGGACGACTACCTCGACGCCGCCCGCGCCTGCGCGACCTTCCTGCTCGAGCAGCTGCGCGACGCCGAAGGCAACCTCCTGCGCACCTACAAAGACGGCCGCGCCCATCTCAACGCCTACCTCGAGGACCACGCCTTCCTGCTCGAGGCGCTGCTGACGCTCCACGAAGCCACCTTCGAGACCCGCTGGTTCACCGAGGCGCGGGCGCTGGCCGAGACCATGATCGGGCGCTTCGGCGACCCCGAGCGCGGCGGCTTCTACTCGACCTCGGCCGACCACGAGGAGCTGATCGCCCGCCGTAAGGAGGTCGGCGACCATCCGATCCCCTCCGGCAACAGCTCCGCCTCACTGGGCCTGCTGCGGCTGGCGGCGCTGACCGGCGAGCGCCGCTACGAAGAAACCGGCACTGGCGCCTTCGCCCTCTTCGGCAAACCGGCCGTCGACCACCCTGACGCTTTCGCCCACCTCCTCCGCGCCCTCGACTTCCACCTCTCCCCCACCCGCGAGGTCGCCGTGGTCGGCGAGGAGCTCGGTGAGCTGGCGGCGGCCGTGCGCGAGCGCCCGCTCTTCCACCTGGTCCTCGCCGGCGGCGGCGAGGGAACCGAGCAGCCGCCGCTGCTCCAAGGCCGCACCGCCGTCGACGGAAAACCCGCCGCCTACGTCTGCGAGAACTTCAGCTGCCGGCTCCCGGTAACCACCCCCGAGGAGCTGCGGGACCTCCTCCCCGCCCCGGCTACTCCGGCTACTCGTCGCGCGGAGTGATGCGGAAGACCGAGACCACCTCTGCCTGGTGCGCCTCGGGGTGCGCCACGTAGGCACTGGGACCGCCCCCGAACCAGCCGGAAGCTTCGTTGTCGCCGACGAAGATCCCCGGGTGGCGCTTGCCGTCGCCGTCCTGGACCCAGACCTTGTCCCCCTCCTTGAAGCCGTGCTCGATCGCGTCGTCGCTCATCGTCAGGACCCTTTCACAGAATCGGTAGGAAGTTTTCGACCTCGTACGGAGTGACCTGCACCCGGTAGTCGTCCCACTCCTGCCGCTTGATCTCGACGAAGCGGCGGAAGGTGTGCTCGCCGAGGGTGCGCAGGACCAGCTCCGACTCGGCGGCGACCTCGATCGCCTCGCCGAGCGTCGCCGGCAGCTGCTCGATCCCCTGATGCGAGAGCTCCTCCTGGGAGAGGTGGTAGAGGTTCTGCTCCATCGGCTCGGGCAGCTCGTATCCCTTCTCTACCCCTTCCAGACCCGCCTGCAGCATCCCGGCGAAGCAGAGGTAGGGGTTGGCGGCGGGGTCCGGACAGCGCAGCTCGGCCCGGGTCGCCGACTCCTTGCCGGGGTGGTAGAGCGGCACCCGGATCAGCGCCGAGCGGTTGCGGCGCGACCAAGCCAGGTAGACCGGCGCCTCGTAGCCGGGCACCAGGCGCTTGTAGGAGTTGACCCACTGGGCGAAGAGCGGCGAGATCTCGCGCGCGTGCTTGAGCTGGCCGGCGATGAAGCTCTTCGCCACCGGCGAGAGGTAGTAGGGGTCGTCCTCGTCGTAGAAGGCGTTCTTGCCGTCGCGGCTGAGCGACTGGTGGACGTGCATCCCCGACCCGTTCTCGCCGAACAGCGGCTTCGGCATGAAGGTCGCGTGGTAGCCGTACTTCATCGCGTACTCCTTGACGACGATGCGGTAGGTCATGCAGTCGTCGGCCATTTCGAGCGCGTTCTTGTAGCGCATGTCGACCTCATGCTGGGAGGGGCCGACCTCGTGGTGGGTGTACTCGACGTGGATGCCGAGCTTCTCCAGCGCCAGCACCGTCTCCCGCCGCAGGTCTGAGCCGGCGTCGAGCGTGGTCAGGTCGAAGTAGCCACCCTCGTCGAGCGGTTCCGGCATGCCCCCCGTCGGCTTGGCCGAGCGGAAGTAGAAGTACTCGAGCTCGGGGCCGATGTTGTAGGCGTCGAAGCCCATCTCCTCGGCCCGTTTCAGCGCCCGCCGCATGATCCAGCGCGGGTCGCCCTCGTAGGGGCCGCCGCCGGGGACGTGGATGTCGCAGAACATGCGCGCGACCGCGTCCTCCTCGGGGCGCCAGGGGATCAGGGCGAAGGTGGTCGGGTCCGGCACCGCCAGCATGTCGGACTCCTCGATCGGGTTGAAGCCGGTGATCGAGGAACCGTCGAACCCCATTCCGCCTTCGAAGGCGTCGTCGAGCTCTGAGGCGTTGACCGAAAAGCTCTTCAGCTGCCCGAGAACGTCGGTGAACCAGAGGCGGATGAAGCGGACGTCGTGTTCCTTGACCAGCGAGATGACGTCAGCGGCGCTGCGGGGTTGCTCTGCCATGCCTCATGCCTCCTTGGCTGTTGCGAGGAGCGCAACGCTAGCCAATGAGCCCCGACAATGAACCGACCCGGTGCTGAACGCCGTATTAGCGGGTAGAGAAAAGACTCCTCGTCCAGCTTGAATCCATCCCCGTAACCAGGTATAACTTACGACACGTAAGTAAGCGGCTAAAAGTAAAGTAAAGGCCACGTAACGGCTCTGTAAAGCGAAATGCCGCCCCGAAGACAGGGCCAGAAGCGAGAAGCGAAGTGACGGTAAAAACCGCAGTAAGCAGATTTCAGATCCACGACGAGCTGACGGCGCCCGATGAGAGCGCTCCTCTCATCAAGAGCATCCAGGCCGCCGGCGGCGCGGTAACGAAGTTCGTTGGCGTCCTTGCCGGGGCACCGGCTGTCCTGCGCGCCTACACGCGGATGCGCTCTGAGCTGCGCGGCGGAGTCCTGCCGCAGGCAACCAGGGAGCGGATCGCGCTGGCCGTGGCCGAGCACCGTGAGGACGACTACAGCATCGCCCAGCACGCGAAGTCGGCGCGCCGGGCGGGCCTCGGTCTCGACGAGGTCTCCAAAGCCCGCAGCTTCACCTCGGGCGACGAGAAGGAGGCGGCACTGCTCGCCTACCTGAAGGAGGCCCTCGACGCCGAAGGTCCTCCGCCCCTCCACCTCCACGAGGAGGCGCGTGAGATCGGCTGGACCGACGAGGAGATCCTCGAGGCGGTCGGACACCTGGCCCTGAACGAGTTCCAGAGCCTGATCGCCAGCGCCGCGGCGCTCCCGAAGGACCAGGCCGGTCCTCGGGTCCTCCCCTCAGCGGCTTAAGCGGCTCCGGTCGGGGGCGGGCTACCCGCCCTCGACCAGCGTCGCCGTGTAAAGCAGCCGCGCAGTCGTGTATTTGCAGCCGTATTCGCGGCGGGTGCCCGGCTTCTGCTGCGGTTCCCCTTGGCGGATGTCGGTGGCGTTTTTGCAGGCGCCCGCTTCGCGGCTGGCGCGCCAGACATTGTCGGCGTCGAGTTCCTGCGCAAAGGCCGGCGCCCAGGTGGGGACGGTGAGGCCGACGATGTCGCCCTTTTCGACTTCGAGGTTGGAGCCGAACTTGACCGTCTGCCCGAGGTAGGGCGAGAGCACCTTGATCGAGCCCTGGCGACGCAGGTTGTAGCGCGGTGGATCGGTGCCCGGGACGCGGCGCAGGATCGCCAGCCGGGCCTCCGGCGGGGTGCCGAAGAAGCCGTTGAAGAAGGAGCGCTGGCTGTTGGTCGGCTGCGCCAGGGTCAGGGTCCAGGCCTTGATCGTGCCGTCGTGGGGCACCGTGAACGGCAGCTGCGTCTGGCCGTTGTTGACCTGAAAGCCGGTGACGCTGCCGATCGCCTGGCAGGGCAGCTCCGGGCACGAGGGGTCAGGCTCGGTCGAAGTCTGGCCGAGGATCACGGTCGTCTTCGGCACGCGGGCGGCGTCGCTGTCGGCGGCGAGGCTGACGAGCAGGGCCAGCGAGCAGCCGAGCAGTCCGAGCGCGAGCCAGCGCACCCTCCACGCTTTCGCGGCGACCCCTGCGGACGAAGACCTCGACATAGATGCTGCTCCTCTCGTTGCTTGCACTGCCTCGAAAACGGCAGCCTAGCCGCGGGAGCGGCCGGAGCAGGCGATTTACGGGAGGCGGGCGTAGCTGAGGGCGACCGCGTAGCGGACCCGCCCCACGCCTTCGAAGCCGAGCGCTTCGCTGGCCGCCTTGGTGAAGTCCCAGGCGCGCCCATCGACATAGGGGCCGCGATCGATCACCTGGGTGACGAGGACGCGGCCGTGGTAGACGAACTTGACCGTGGTCCCGCACGGGAGCGTCTTGTGAGCGACTCCAAGCGTGCTTGGACGCAACGTCTTCCCGCAGGCGGTGCTGCGCCCCCACATGCTGGGGCCGCCGTACCAGCTGGCGCCGCCGTAGCGGAAGGCGCCGAAGGCGAGGTCGCCGGAGGGAGCGCTAGCGGTGGTGGTCGAGGCGCCGCCGGTAGAGGCCTTGGCACCGGTCGCGGCACCAGCCATCAGCGCCAGCAGGGCCGCCAGGAGCACGGCCCAGCGCAGGGAGGTTTGTTTGATCGTCGTCATCTCTTTGGCGACGCTTACGGGGTTAGCTGACGGGCTCGCGCTGAAAGAGCTGCGCTACGCGGCAACCGGCCGCGATTCGCCCCAAATGCCTGGGTCCCCCGCTCCTCGCGTTATGTGGCGAAGATTCAGCGGAAGTTGTGCAGGATGTTAGCAACCGCTAAGACAGAAAATGGTGCACGCCTCGGATTCCGCATCAGAACTAGGAAAGGCCCCCTTTCGGAGGCCTTTCCCGTAGCGGGCCTGTAAGCCGGATCCTGTCGTGAGCGGCCATCTATCTCTGCGGCCTACCTGGACCTCGCCGAGCCGGGTCGACGGTCCTGCTTGGCCTTGCACCGGGCGGGGTTTGCCTGGCCGCTGCGTCACCGCAGCGCCGGTGCGCTCTTACCGCACCATTTCACCTTTGCCTGTACGCGACGCAGCTGCAGTCGCGCCATCGGCCGTGTCATTTCTGTGGCACTTTCCCGCGGGTTTCCCCGGGTGGGCGTTACCCACCGCCCTGCCCTGTGGTGTCCGGACTTTCCTCGAGGGGTTTTCTCTCCCCCCGCGGTCCGCTCAGCCCGCTCTGCGATGGTAGCTCGCAGGCGCTCCCAGGGCGAGGAATCAGATAGCGCGGAAGACGCCGACCACTTTTCCGAGCACCTTTGCCTCGGTGGTGAGGATCGGCTCCATTTCCTCGTTTTCGGGCTGCAGGCGGATGTGGTCCTTCTCGCGGAAGATCCGCTTCACCGTCGCCTCCTCGCCGATCAGGGCGACGACGATCTCGCCATTGGCGGCATCGTCGCTGGGGCGCACGATCACGTAGTCGCCTTCGAGGATGCCGGCGTCCTTCATGCTTTCGCCGCGGATCTGGAGGATGTAATCGCCGTCCTCGCCGCCGATCACGTCAGGCACTTCGAGGTACTCCTCGATGTTCTCTTCGGCAAGGATCGGCGCACCAGCCGCGACCTGCCCGACCAGCGGCAGTCCATTCCCGGGCTGGATCGCATTCTTGGCCTTGTCGAAGAGCAGCTCGATTGCCCGAGGCTTCGAGGGATCGCGCCGCACCAGCCCCAGCTTCTCCAGGTTGGCCAAGTGCGCGTGCACGGTCGAAGACGAGTGCAGCCCCACGGCTTTCCCGATCTCCCGCACCGTTGGTGGATAGCCGGTCTTAGCCGCGTATTTGCGGATGAAGTCGAAGATCTCCTTCTGCCGCTTGGTCAGATCTAAATCCATCGTCTTTCCGATTTCCTCCGAGGCCGGGGTTTCCTCAAAAGCGCAGCTTGCCGTGGCAAATTGCCTTCGAACACTTGTTCGTAGAGTACCGGCCCCTCCGGACGACCGCAACGTGCGCCCTCCCCCTGCACGCAAACATCTAGAATCGCCTTCCCTCAAGCGGCTGTGGCGGAACTGGTAGACGCGCAAGGTTGAGGGCCTTGTGGGTGGAAACACCCGTGATGGTTCGACTCCATTCAGCCGCATGAGAAACCCCCGGAAACCGGGGGTTTCTTTGTTCAGGCGCTGGTCGGCAACTTCACCGCAACCTAATGTCTGGTGGCCAATTGGTGGCCATTTCGCCGCAACATGCGCTCTTTCGCGGCCTGCGCAAGGCTTCCGCACTTGTGACTGGTCGACCCACAGTCCGCGAGCGCCTTGCGGTGCATCGGTCCCGAGCCGATCCAGTAGGCGGGCAGCCGCAACGGCTGATGTCCGAACGCCGATCTATCTTGGTCTAAATGGCGCCCCTTGGCCTTTTCTATGCTCGACTCGAGGACCGCGACTGGAAATTCGTGAAAAAGCTCGGCGCCGACGCACCTTTCGACGCTGCGATCGTCAAGGCTCCTTACCTCGCGCCCTATCCGAAAGACGATGGTCGGTTTGGGGAAGACCCCGACCGACTAACGAACGCCTTGGTGGAGAAGAGGTGGGACTGGGCACTTGACCCTGCCACCGCCGCTCACGGCCACCCGCATGCGGCACAGTGGACCGGGCCGCGGGCCAGAAACTGCTCTTTGGCACAAACCATTCCATTGCCATGGACCCCGGAGCAACTGCAAAACCAGAGTCTCGCCGCGGAGTTGATCGAGCAGGCCAGTTCCCTGCAAATCACCTCACGTGCCACCGCCGCTCCTTACCTGGAGGTTTCCAACGCGCAGGATCCGGCAGTAGACGCGAACTGCAATTTGCTGTCGCTTACCGCAGAACGCGCTGCCGATCAGCGGGTGCTCGCCTACCTACAAACGCTCGGAGGTCGACTTCTCGACGGGACGGCGGCCGCCGTCGCTGAGCGTTACATCGCCGCCGGCGCCGAGACGATCTTCATCCGGATCCGTCGCTTTTCGCAGGAGGATCTCGGGCAGGTTCTTGCCTACCTCGAACTTGTCGAGCGGATCAATGTCCTCGGCGCACGCGCCGTCGCCGATTCGATTGATCATTTCGGCGCAGTGGCTGTCGCCGACGGCGCCTATGCCTTCAGCGCCGGCGCTCGCTTTTTCCGAAAGGTCCCCGCCGCGTTGCTACAGCGCCCAAGTGAACGGAGCGAGGAGGAGGGCGAGGAACAAAAAGACGGCGGAGGAGGACCGCCGATTCTCTACGAGATCCCTTGGCAACTCACCAACGTCAGCCGCGACGATGCCGGCCCTCACCTCACTTCCTGCGCGGACCCAGACTGTCACGCTGAAAACGGCGGTGGCGAGCCCCGTCATCTGCGGACGCATAACTTCCATGAGTTTCGCCGACTAGCCCGAGAAGCCGCTTCTCAAGGCACGGACTTCGCCGCTACCCTGCGGGCGATCGGGAGTCCAAAGACGATTCTCTGGGCTGAAGCCCTAGACCAGCGCGCTACTCAGCGCCGCGCCGCCTGAACCAAAACCCACTCGGCTAGCGTCTCGCCCCGCTCGGCGGCCGCCGCCTCCCAGCGAAACCGCCCGCGTGGCAGACGTCGAAGGTGCTCGATCGCCCAAGCATCAACAGGCTGACCAGTTTCAATCGCCGCTAGTCGCCAAGCCGTAACCGCCCGATAGGGCACTCGCGCAGAAATTCTCGCTGCGGTTCTGAGATTACGCCTCGCGGCGGATCGCTGTGGGGGCGTCTCTCCGACATTTCGAAGGGCCTTCCCAAATTCGGCTAGTCGGGTGGCCCCCCCGGGAATGGGAGGGCTCGATGCCCTCGCCATCCTGTCGAGACATCCCCGAAGCTCATCGATTTCGCGCTTGTCGCTGCAGGCCTGTTCAACGGCCCGCTCGCTCTCGACAACGAACCCAATCCAGACAGGGATCGACAGCCCCTCTTCGATTGCGACCCGCGAAGCAGCTTCCGCCAGCTCAGCTCCCACCTGAAGCTCAACCTCGGTGTGAGTGACGCCAGGCCGAGTCAGTTGTCGCCGTAGGTCAATTGGTGCCAACTCGAAAGCAGGAGGAGTGGGCGGAGGGGAGTCGACGAGATGCAAGCTCATTATGGTTTAACCATAATCTAGAGATCAGATGCCTTCAGTTGCAAAACCTCCGTCCAGCCAGGATGTGGTCCCTGATTGGTTTCTCGGCGGGCGACGTCGCAGACGCCTTTTGGCATTGCTCGCCTCAGAGCGGAAGACAGGGTGGACCGTTGCCGAGCTAAAAGCGGAGGCATCTTGCGGTCAAGCGACCGCATATGAAGTTGTTGGCGCCCTCGCCGACATCGGCCTGCTTGAACGCCCAAGCCGAGACCACCGCTACCGCTTTGATTCAGAGCATGAGCTGGCCGAGCCCTTGCGAGAGATCCTGCGAGCGCTGGAGCCGTTCACCTCTAGGCAGGTCAGACGGCCGGCTCGAGGATCCCGCCTGACCTAAGCCCACGAGCCCAACCTTCCGACCATCGATGCACTGGGGCGAAAGGAACTGGAAAAACAGTAAATTGGTACGGCTGCGATCCGCAAAGACCTCATGCACAGGGGCGGGCAGGTGTGAAAGGGAGAGCCACAACCAGTGAGCAAAGCGAAGAAGCTACGCCTAAGTTTCTCCTTGCTGAAGCCAGGAATCGACTTCGACAAAACCGAGGAGATAGTTGAACCGCCTGAGAAGGGAGAACTTCACTCTTACGCGATCAAGGCTTTCTCTGAGGATCGTGACTCTCTGTTCCTGCGCGCCTCTCACCAGGTGACGCCGCGCTGGCTGAGCCTCGTCAAAGACCATGTCGAGGGAGACCTAGTGGCGATCTTCGGCGCCAGTAGCTCGGGGGTGCTCCTTGTACCGGCCGGCGACGACCTTCTTGCCGTCTCGTTTGGCTACGGACGCCATCTACTCCGCAAGGAGGCGGTGGTGCAGGATTTCGGACTGCGGGTCGTCCTGAACGAAATCGACCCCACCTTGATCAAAAGCGTTGACGCACGAACCTTTGACGAGCTCCTCATCCACACGAAACGCGGTGTTAGCAAGGACTCCCCGCTCTCAGCCTTCGATCTCGACAGCTCGAAGGATCTGCTCCGCGCGGTTAGCGGGCGGTCTGCTCCGGATGGCCTCGGCTCACTCAGTGGCTCGGCGGCGCTTACGTTGAATACGGATGTCCCATTGCCTCAGCTCCCCCAGCTCGGTCAGGAACTGACCGACGCCTATCGCTCCGAACGCTACAAGGAGAACTTCAAAGAGATCGACCAGGTGCGAGGCGAGCAGGATCCGGAGGTGATTTCCGCCCTCGACGACCGGCTGATTGAAGCCCTGCGGACAGAAGACATGACCGAGATGCACTTGGCGATCCCCGAGGCGGTCGACTGGCAACAGATATCTGGGGTGCGATTTTCCTACGGCCGACGCCGACACGATCCGATGCCTGACCCGCGCATCAGCGTCTACCGCGAACTACGTCCAGCGGAGAAGATTGAGCTAACGCGACTACGCAAGGATCGTGTAATCGCGATCAGCGCGCTTGACGAAGAGGAGATCTACGACAAGTGGAGAGTCTATGACTGCCTGGTCTTTGAAATCGAGCACGAAGGTGAGCTTTTTGTTCTCTCTGGCGGCCAGTGGTACCGGGTCGAAGAGGCCTTCCGAGAAGAGGTGACCGCCTTCGCTGAATCGGTTCCGGAGTTGGAGCTTGAGATGCCGGAGCCGGAGCTCGAAACCAAGGAGAGTGCCTACAACGAAGCAGCAGCGACGGCACTCGGCGGCCTCTGCCTGGACGAGCAGACCGTGCCCTTAGGCGGTGTTGACCGCACTGAGCTTTGCGACATTTTCAGTCCTGATGGCACCTTCATTCACGTCAAGAAGCGAGGGGCCTCGTCGACCCTCAGCCACCTATTCGCTCAGGGCACGGTCTCCTGCGAGCTACTTCTCAGCGACCGCGGGTTTCTCGAGGATGCTCGCGCTCTGGTCGAAAAAACCAATCCAGACTTCGTCGATCTGTTGCCAGAGCAACTGGGCGAACGTGATCGGCTGAAGGTGGCCTACGTCGTTCTCAGCCGCGGCCAGCGGCCCGATCGCCCCTACGGCCTCCCATTCTTCAGCTTGGTAAACCTGAGAGGAGCCGCTCAGAGGCTCGAAGCTGCGGGCGTTTCAGTCTTTATGAAAGAGGTAAAAGAGGCCCGTTGACGTACTGGTTTCGGTCGGCGAGACAAGGAGCACCTGCTTTACCCGCACCGCTTGCGCCACCGCGATCGCCGGCCGCCGATTTGAGCATGGCTGCGCAGACACCGTCCGGCGCGCTGGCACTTCCCCTTGAGGGCACGGGTACGTTTGGTGGCCAATCTGGTGGCCAATCTCCCGTGATCTCCCGTAACTGAGGGCAGCTAGGATCGCCCCAGATCACTGAATGGAACGGCGATCAATCCCACCCACGCAATTGAGGGCCTTGTGGGTGGAAACACCCGTGGAGGTTCGACTCCTCTCAGCCGCATGAAGCAAGGCGAAACGGATCCGGGTTCACCGCATCTACGCTACGAGGCCGGAGCCCTGCAGTCAGGGACGGGAGCCCCGCAGCCCGGCCCGGCGGGTCAGGAGAGCGCCGAGACGCCTCATCCCACCTCGACGCTGATGGCGAGTGGGCGTCCCGAGTTGGGGATCGCGTTCAGCTTGGGTCGGCTTGCGCTCCAGCAGACGGCGCCTCCAGCGCCCGTGCTACAGCGCCAACCGCCTCGAAACCAGCAGGTCGGTCGCCCATAGGGGGTCCCGTCAGCAGTATGAAACGGCCAGGTCTCCCGATACCCGCACCCGCGATAGGTGCCGCGCAGCAGGCGCCTTACCAGGCCGCACCGGATATGACTCTGGCGCTCGATCGCGCTGAAAGTCAGCCCACCCGAGCGGAAGGAGGGACAGCTGGACAGCGGCCCGACACGAAGCAGGCCCGAAAATGAGGACGCGGGTCGCGGTTCGAAGAAGTTGTAGACGGCGTACCTGCCTCCCTTGCGACAGCCCCCGGCACTTGCCCCATCGGAGCACACCCAACCGGGAAAGCGATCTAGGAGCACGTGCCCTCCCGTCGAGTCTTCGACCGTCGTCTGCCTGCTGTCAGGCCCCTTCCACCACTCCTTGATGATGCGAACTGCCTTCCGACAGCGGACGCCCTTGGCGGAGACGTAAAGAGGTCCGTACTCCACTTTCAACGACCGGCAGATGCGATAGCCCTCGCCCCAGTAACCCGCTCCAGCCGCACGCTCACCACCGGCCGCAACCAGCACAACGAGAAGCGCGATCGCCACCGCGGCGTGGCGTAGCCGGATGAGCGCCTTGGGTCTCATGCACAGAGCTCGTTCCCGTCGGTGTAGTAGAACCCGCCGAGGAACCCGGCTTCCTCGTACTCGATGCCTCCATTTGAAGTGTTAATCGTGAACTCGATAGCCGTGTGGCGCCCGCCGCCCCGCGCATAGAGCCGATAGAAGGACTTTCGCAGGGCAGCGATCCTCTTCACGAACCGAAGGCGCTTGCCAAAGCGCTGCTTCAGCGCTCGGAGATTTTCGTTCAGTTCGACACCTCCGGCTCCATGTCCGGACTGCGCGTCTTCCGCATAGCCACTGATCGAGGCGGCGCTGAGCGCGCCGCGCGAATGGGTCGCCAGCAGCGAAACGCCATCGAGGCCCGGCACGCTCCAGCTGTCGCAGAATCGGGAATGGGCGACCTGAAGGCCAGGGACGAGGATGCGAGCCCGCGCTGCACTCATCCCGAGCCGCAGCGGTCCGATGCCACGAGGGCCAAGTCGCCAGGTCGATGGATCTTCAGTCTGCTGAGAGCGTCCTCCGAACATCAAGCGACCCGCGGGGCGGGCGTCCAAAGTCCACCCTCCGGCCGCCTGTCGATGAGCGTCGACCGGCCCAGCCGAAAGGCCAGTCCAGGCAACTGCGATGACGCCAGCAAGCAGCCAGCTGAAGCGCCGCGCAGAAATCATCTCTCTCTCGCCCGATTCAAAGACGGGTGATCTTAGGGTCGCTAAAAAGAACTCGCTTGTAGGGAAAGCGCCGCTGAGGGCTTCAGCGCTGTGCGTCCGCGCTGGTGCCAAGCGCCTTGTCGATGAACGGGCCCATCAGGCCCGCGACCGCCTGCGCGGTGTCCTCGGCCGTGCCGCCCGGGGTCGTGACGTAGCTGATCCCGAGGCGGACGAGGGTCTCGGCCAGGGTCTTCACATCATCGGCTGGGGCCTCCGGCCAGCTCTCTTCGATCACCGAGGTGAGGCGGCTGGTCGCCCACTGGACGACCGGCAGGCCCTGGGTGGTGACGAAGGGGAGCATGCCGCCGGTGCCGTCGTCGCTGAGGAGGATGCGGATCAGGGGGTCGCCGCCGGCGGCGCTGAGGAAGTGCTCGAGGGCGGCGAGGACCGCGGACCGCGGGTTGTCGCGATGTTCGAGGACCGCCTTCTCGACGTCGTCCATGAACCGTTCGGCCTCGTGGATGACGAAGGCGAAGCCGAACTCGTTGCGGTTGCCGAACTCGTTGTAGAGGGTCTGGCGGCTGACGCCGGCGCCGCTGGCGATGTCGGCCATCGTGATCTCCGACCACGGCCGCCCCCCCAGCTGGTCCCTCGCAGCGTCGAAAACGGTCTTGCGCAGCAGCTCGCGCGCCGCCTCCTGGTAGGGGGTGCGTTGCGTGGCCACCCCCGTATCGTGCCAGCTAGAGACTCAGGCGTCTCCCGCGACCGCTTCGAAGTCCACCTTGTCGCGGACGCCGCAGTCGGGACAGGGCCAATCCTCGGGCACCTGGGACCACGGGGTCCCTGGCGGGAACCCCTCCCGCGGATGGCCCGCCTCCTCGTCGTAGACGTAGCCGCAGGCGGGACAGCGGAAGGCGCTCATGCGGCCCTCCCGTAGCGCTCCAGCACCCGCCCCAGCTTGCGCGGGTGGATGTTGCAGCGGGTCACGTCGCCTTCGTAGTGGTCGAGCAGGATCGGGTCCATCACCCGCCGCCAGAACGGCGGGAACCAAGCGAGGACGATCATCCCGGCATACCCGGTCGGCAGCTGCGGCGCCTCGTCCATGTGGCGCAGTGCCTGGTAGCGCCGGGTCGGGTTGGCGTGGTGGTCGGAGTGGCGCTGCAGGTGGTAGAGGAGGACGTTGGAGGCGACGTTGTTGCTGTTCCAGCTGTGCGCCGGCAGGCAGCGCTCGTAGCGGCCGTCCTCTTTCTTCTGGCGCAGCAGGCCGTAGTGCTCGAGGTAGTTGACGACCTCCAGCAGCGAGAACCCGATTACCGCCTGCGCGATCAGATAGGGCAGGACGATCGGGCCGAAGGCGAATGCGAGGGCGGCGAAGAGGCCGACGGTCATCGCCCAGGCGGTGAGGATGTCGTTGTGGCGGCTGAGGTGGCGCTCGCCAAGCCGGTCGAGCCGGGCGGTCTCGATCCCCCAGGCCGAGCGCAGGCTGCCGACCACGGTCCGCGGTAGGAAGGCCCAGAAGCTCTCGCCTAGACGGGAGCTGGCGGGGTCCTCGGGGGTGGCGACTTTGACGTGGTGGCCACGGTTGTGCTCGATGAAGAAGTGGCCGTAACCGGTCTGGGCGAGGGCGACCCGGCTCAACCACTTCTCCGAGCTGGCGCGCTTGTGGCCGAGCTCGTGGGCGGTGTTGATCGCGATCCCGCCGACGACCCCCATCGTCAGCGCCAGCCCGATCGATTCGACGACGGTGAGGTCGCCACTCGACCACATCCAGCAGGCGAAGATCAGCCCCGCGTACTGGATCGGGATGAAGAGGTAGGTGCACCAGCGGTAGTAGCGGTCCTGCTCGAGGAACTTGAGGACGCTGTCGGGCGGATTGGTTGGATCGAGCCCAATCGCCATGTCCAGCAGCGGGAAGACCATGAAGACGAGGACCGGGCCGATGAACCAGAAGCCGCCGAACCCACTCAGGTACCAGTAGAGGCCGGCGAAGAAGGGCGAGAGCGGGACGATGATCCCGAGCAACCAGGCGTAGCGCTTGCCGTCGGTCCACGCCGCCGGGTTGACCTCGACGTCGTCGTGGTGATGGTGGTGATGAATGTGCTCCGCGTGCGCCTCCACAGCCCTCCTTTGTCAAACCCCAGCGTTCGGTCGCAGACTTTGACAGATACCTCGGATATGTCAAGGGGAGCTACAGGCCATGCAGAGATGTCCGCAGAGTGCGGACGCAATGGCGCTTTCCTCTCGCATAGCGAGAGGAACTCGACACGGCTGAATCAGATCTTCAGCAGTAGGAACGTGTTCAGCACGAAGATGACGGCGAAGAAGACCGTCGCGCGGTCCAGGTTGCGCTCGACCATCGAGCCGCCGCCGATCGAGCTGCCGCCGCCGCCGATCCCGAAGGCGCCGGAGAGGCCGGCGTCTTTGCCCGAATGGAGCAGGATCAGGAAGATCAGCACGACGGCGACGATCACCTGGATGATGCTGAAGAACGTGAACACGGTCGCAGAAGTCTAGCCCTGCTCGACCTTTTCCGGCTCGTGGGGGTGGGCACCGTTGCCGTTGGCGCCGTTCCCGTTGCCGTTGACCGCGACCTTCTCCCGCTCCTCGCGGTCGAGGATCTCAAGCGCTTCTTCGCGCAGCTCGGCGTCGACCGCGGCGAAGTCCTCGTCGGAGAGCTTGCCGACCGCGTGGTCGAGCTCGGCGTCGCGGATCTCGCGGTACTTGGCTTCCTTGCGGGCGTCGGTCTCGGTGCGGACGAGGGCGCCGCGGCGCCTCCCCCGGGTCGGCCAGATCGCGATCAGCGCCCCGGCAAGGGCGATCAGGCCGCCGATCCACATCCAGGTGACGAGCGGGTTGACGATCACCTTGAAGGTCGCCGGCGCGGTGTCGGTGAGGTAGGTCTTGGCGACGTTGGCAGCCGCCAGCCCCTGCAGCTTCGTCACCTGTTCCAGCGCCTGCTCTTCGCGGGCGGGATTGCCGACCGAGCCGCGCATCAGCGCGCCGAGCGCTTTGCACTGGGGCGGCGTCCCCGGCCCACCTTTGATGCAGGCGGTGAAGCCTTTGTCGGCGTCCCGCACCCGCCGCTGGATCGCGGTGATGTTCGGCCGCTCGGCGATCCAGAGGTCGGCGCCGAGACCGGCCCGCAGCCCCACCTCGCTGGTCGCCTCGCCAGCGAAAAAGCTCGAGATCATCCCCGTTTCCTGGCCGGTCGGCCGGAAGAAGCGCTGGCTCGGGCGCAGGTAGCCGACCAGCTTGCCGTCTTCTTCGACTTTGAGGATCGAGCCGAAGGTGAACTTCTCTTCGTCGACGGCGACGGTCGGCTTCACGTAGGTGATCGTGCGGCCGTCGATCGTCGTGCTTTCGCCCGGGCGCAGGTTGACGTCGCGGTTGGTCTGGAAGCTCGAGGAGGCGGCGATCCCGATCAGCAGGACCGCGATCCCGGCGTGGACGATGTAGCCGCCGTAGCGGCGCCGGTTGCGGGAGACGAGTCCGACCATCGCCACGGGCGTCGACTCGCCCGACAGCTTCCGCCGCGCCGCCGCCCCGGTCCAGAACTCCTGCGCCAGTCCCGCCAAGGCGAAGGCGGCGTAGGCGAACAGGGCCAGCGCCCAGGGCTTGTGGGCGGCGTCGGTGAAGCCGGCAAGGAGGACGAGGGTGACCCCGGCCACCACCAGCGGCACCCGGAAGACCCGCCGCGCCGATTCCCAGCTGACCCGGCGCCAGGCGAGCAGCGGCCCGATCCCGGTGAAGAGGACAAGCAGGATCGCCAGCGGCGTCGTGTAGCGGTCGAACCAGGGGGCGGCCAGCGAGGCCTTGTCGCCGGTGAAGAGTTCGGAGATCAGCGGGAAGAAGGTGCCCCAGAAGATCACTGCGGTGAGGCCGACCAGGAGCAGGTTGTTGACCAGGAAGACCGACTCGCGGGAGACCAGCGAGTCGATCCGCTTCGGCGAGCGCAGGTCGTCGAGGCGGCTGACGATCAGCAGCGTCGAGCCGATCACCACCACCCCGATCAGGCCGAGGATGTAGGGGCCGACGGTGTTGTCGCCGAAGGCGTGGATCGACTGCAGGACGCCGGAGCGGACGAGGAAGGTGCCGAGCAGCGCCATCGAGAAGGTGCCGACGACGAGGCAGGCGTTCCAGACTTTCAGCATCCCCCGCTTCTCCTGGACCATGATCGAGTGCAGGAAGGCGGTGCTGAGGAGCCACGGCATCAGCGCCGCGTTCTCGACTGGGTCCCAGGCCCAGTAGCCGCCCCAGCCGAGCTCGGTGTAGGACCAGCGGGCGCCGAGCAGGAGGCCGAAGCCGAGGAAGGTCCAGGCGATCAGGGCGAAGCGGCGGGTGGCGCGGATCCACTCGGCGTCGAGGCGGCGGGTGACGAGCGCCCCGATCGCGAAGGCGAACGGGATCGTCATCGCCACGTAGCCCGAGTAGAGCATCGGCGGGTGGATCATCATGCTCGGGTGCTGCAGCAGCGGGTTGAGGCCGACCCCGTCGGTGGCGCCGCTGACCGTGGCGAAGGGCTGGACGTCGGGCGCGAACAGCATCAGGCCGGTGAAGAAGGCGGCGACGCCCATCATCACCGCGGTTGCGTAGGGGACGATCTCGCGCAAGCTGTTCCGAGTCGACCAGAGGGCGAGGCTGGAGGCGATTGAGAGCACCCAGGCCCAGAGCAAGAGCGAGCCTTCCTGGCTCGACCACATCGCCGCCAGCTTGTAGAAGGGCGGCGTCTCGATCGAGGAGTGTTCCTGAACAATTTTGAAGCCGAAGTCGTTGCTGGCGAAGGCCAGCTCAATTATTAGAACGCAGGCGGTGAGCAGGCCGCAGAAGGTGTAGACGGTGCGGCGGGAGAGGTCGACCCGGCGGCGGTCGCCGTCGCGGCCCCAAAGCGCCAGCGCCCCCGCGGCCAACGCGGTGACGAAGGCGAGCGCCAGCAAGGCGCTGCCGAGGCTAGCCATCAGACTTGGTCGTGAACTTCGACGGGCACTTGGTGATCAGGGTTTCCGGTTCGCCGACGAAGGTGCCGTTCTCGACAGAACCGGTGAGGACGATCTCGCGGCCGCCGCGGAACGGGTCTGGGACCGTCCCCTGGTAGGTAACCGGCAGCGGCTTGCCCTGTCCGTCGCGGTCGACGACGCGGAAGGCGATGCCGTTGCCGACGTGGCGGATCGAGTGCGGGACGACCTTGCCGGTCATCTCGTAGCTGCTGCCGGGGCTGGCGGCGGCGAGTTCGGAGGGCTCCTTCGCCTCGGTCGAAGCCGAGAACGAGGTGTAGATCAGCGCCACCGCGAGCAGCACGGCGACACTGAGCGCGACGACAAGCCGAATCTTGCGCTTCCGCTGGGGATCCACGAGCAACCGGGATTATCGCAAGGCGGCGGCAGGGGACAATGCCTGCGTGACCGATGACCGCGTTCTCCTGATCACCGGCGCCAGCAGCGGGATCGGCGCCGCCACCGCCCGCGCGGCTGCCGGCAAGTACCGCCTGGTGCTGGCGGCGCGGCGCCTGGAGGAGCTGGAAGAGCTCGCCGCGGAGCTGGGCGGGAAGGAGCGAGCGGTCGCGGTGCGCTGCGACGTCACCGAGTGGGCCGAGGTGCAGGCGCTGACCCAGGCGGCCCTCGATCGCTTCGGGCGGATCGACGCGGTCTTCGCCAACGCCGGCTTCGGCGCCACCCGCGGCTTCCTCGAGGAGTCGCCCGAGCACTGGCGCTCGATGGTCCTGACCAACGTCTACGGGGTCGCCCTGACGATCCGCGCCACCCTCCCCCACCTGCTCGAGCGCGGCGACGGCCACTTCCTCGTCACCAGCTCGGTGGCGGGACGGCGGGCGCTGCCGGGCTCGCTCTACTCGGCGACGAAGTGGGCAGCGACGGCGATAGGCGAGTCGCTGCGGCAGGAGCTGCGGCAGATGCACGACAACCACGGCATCAAGGTGACCCTGATCGAGCCGGGGATGGTCGACACCGACTTCTTCGAGAACCGGCCCGGCAAATCGGCCCTGCAGGACGAGGACATCGCCCGCGCCGTCGTCTACGCGCTGGAGCAGCCTGAGGGCGTCGACGTCAACGAGATCCTGATCCGCCCGACGAGTCAGTCGAGCTAAGCAGCGCCCGCACCGCCCGCCAGTAACCGCGCAGCAGCAGCCGGGCCGGGAGCGAGCGGACGAGCGGGGAGATCAGGTCGGAGTCGAGGTCGGGCGTGAGCGCGGAGGCGAACTCGGAAGCGCTGATGGTGCGCTGGCGCTGGAGGGCGCGGCGCTCGCGCAGGAGGCGCGGCAACCACCCGATCACTTCGCGGTTGGCGCGCAGCTTCTGGCGCCCCCATCCACCCGCGGCGGCGACCGGCAGCAGCGCCAGCTCGGTCGCCAGCAGGGCCGGTGCCAGCAGCGCCAGCAGCGGCCCGGGGTAGGTGCGGACGAGGAAGGCGAGGCGGTTGCGCTCCAACCACCGCCACTTGTCAGCGCTGGCGCTGAAGTCGTAGTCGTGGGCGACCACGGCTGCCGGCTCGATCCCGACCCACCCCCCCGCCATCCGCAGCCGCACCGAGAGGTCGACGTCCTCGTGGTACATGAAGAACTCGGCCGGGAAGCCGCCGGCCCGGCGCCACTCGCCCAGCGGGACCGCCAGGCAGGCGCCCGAGGCGGCGGCGACGTCGCCAGCGGGCGGCGCCTCGGCGAGCGGGCGACCGTGGCCGCCGGCCCAGACGATCCCGGTGAAGTGGATGGGGTTGCCGGCGGAGTTGATCGTCTCCCCCCTCCCGTCGGCGACCAGTGCTTGCCAGGCCGCCCAGCCGCGCTCCTCCTCCCAGGGACGGCGGATCGCCTCGCCCCAACCGGGCTGCGGCACCGCGTCGGGGTTGAGGAGGACGAGCAGGTCGCCCCTCGCGACCGCGGCCCCCGCGTTGGCGCCGCCGGCGAAGCCGGTGTTGCGGCCGGGGCTGACGATCCGCGCCTGCGCCAGCTCGCCCACGAGCTCGACGCTGCCGTCGCCGGGCTTGTTGTCGACGACGATCAGCTCATCGCCGTCGCCCAGCTCACCGAGCAGGGCGGGGAGGGTCTGCCTGAGATCGTCGCGGCTCTCGTAGGCGACGATCAGGACTGAAAGCGTCGGTCGCACCGGCGCGGAGGCTATTGGACCTCCGCACCGGTGCTCGCGACTTCGCTGAAACGGACCTGCGGGTTACTTCTTCTGCTTCTTGTGCTTCCCGCAGGAGACGATGTTCAGCTTGAACTTGTTGTTCTTCACCTTCTTGCCGTTCTGGCCTTTGATGTTCAACTTCGCCCGCTGCGGCTTAGCGCAGGTGTTGGTCGAGTTGACGAGCAGGCTCTTCTTCCCGCCCTTCATCTTCAGCGCGAACCGGCTGACCGGAACGTCGGGGACGTTGTTGAACACCGTCTTCAGGCCCCCGTTCTTCGAGCTGATGACCCCGCGGAGGTAGATCTCCACCTGACCGCGCAGGTCGACCAGCAGGTCCGGCAATTCGTGGTTGGAGGACACGAGGAACACCTTGCCCTTCAACTTCCTTTCGAGCAGCGGCGACTTCGCTTCCGCCGTGCCGTAGACCGACTTCTTCGGGCAGGTGTGGGAAGCCAGCTGCGGCCTCGTGCACACGGTCCCGATGTGGCCCTGATCCAGGAACAGCGAGTGCGGCATCGTCAGCGCCGTGCGGAGGACATTTGCCTGCCCCTTCTTGGCGTTGAGGATGGCCGTCAGACGCGGGTTCTTCGCCCGCTTGGTCGGACCGAACAGCTTCACCTTCAGCTTCGGCTTGAAGCCGAGCTTGTTGCATTCGGTCGCCTGGAACGGGTCGTTGACGGCGTAGGAACTGAACGTCGCCGAGTTGGTCGGATCGGCTCCGCCGCCGTTGATCTTCCCGGTCGTCGCCTGAGCGGCGCAATTGGTCGGGTTGATCATGAACTGGCTGCGATCGATGTCGAGATTGATCGAGCGCAGGTCCAGCTTGACCCCGCCGAACACGTCAGGAATGACGTCGGAGACCGCGTGGATCTGAGCGGTTTCCGGTTCGACGTTGAGAGCCACCCGGACGACCACGGTGCCGAGGTCGAACGGGCCGGCAACTGCGGGGGTCACGGTGACCAGTGACAGCGCCGCACCCTTGTACGGACCGGCGAGGTAGACCTTGCCGGTCAGTTTCAGCGGGCTGCCGGTGCCCGAGTTGGTCGTCGCCGTGCCGAGCTGGCTAGCGGCGGGACAACTCGAAGCGGCTTCCTCGGCCTTGCCGGACTTGCCGGCCGCCGCCGTGATCGCGTCCTCCGGGCAGTAGGGGATCCCGGCGAGCTTGCCGGTCAACCCCTTCGGCAGAGTGACGTCAACGACCTTCAGCTCCTGTTCCCCGTTCTTTTTGGTGATCAGAACGTGGAAGGGGCTGTAGGCGCCTGCTTTGGTGCTGTTGGTTTTGGCGTTGTAGGACGGCGCGAACTTCCGCTCCGCCATCGTTTTCGGACAGTCGCCACCGGTCGGGTCACGCGTCAGCGCGACCGTGCTTTTCGGTTCGGCATTGGTGCCGGGCCGTGCATACGGTTCCAGCTTGCTCGTCGACTCGCTCGAGCAGACCGGCGGGCTGGTCAGCACTGCCCTGGCGCCGCCGTCGAGCTGCACTTTCACCGAGGTGAACGGCACCTGCGGCAGGCCTTCGGGCAGGTCACTCTTTTGACCCGTCATTTCCAGCACCTGCTGTTCATTGAAGACAGCGGTCAGCTGGCCGGTCCGCGCATTTGCTTTGACATTGCCGATCAAGCGGGCGTCTATGCCCTCTTTCGGTTCCTTGGCTTCGATCAAAATCCGGAACTGTTCACCGGATTCAGGATCGTTGCTGTTCTGAGTCCCGACATAGGCCTCGCCGGTCAGAGGACGCTCCAGCGGAGGCGATTCAACCGTCGCCGTGCCGATCTTGGACTCAGACGGGCACCCGTTGTTGTAGTCCCGCACGCCCTTCTTGAACTGCTGATCGGTGCAGGCAACGAGGCCCTGCGCCCCGGAGGGGTTGAGGCCCATGTACGGCGGCAGCGTCACTTCCGCCTTGCGGACGTGGGACTGCGACTGTTTGTCGCCGCCTTCTTTGGCGGGGTCGAACGGCAGTTTCACGTCGACCGTCGCACCCGCGGGTGAATCGACGTCCGGGGTACCAGCATTCATGTCGATCGTCGGTTCGAATGGAACTGACTCGCAGCCTTTCTGCTGGATTGGCACGTTTTTGCCGCCGACGTTCCCTTCCACTTTCGCCTCGACAGGCGTCGAGCCGACCGGGAAGTTCGGATTCGGATCCGCGTATGACTCAGCCCGGAACCAGGTCGAGTAGAGGTGCGGATACTCAGCTGGGTCGAAACAAGTGGTGGGGTTGGTGATGAAGGTGCCGTTGCCCACTCGACCTTTCTGAACCAGGCGGCTGACCAGCGTCGATAGAGGTTTTGCCTCCGGAAGATGGCCGGGCGGCGGCAGTTTGATCCTGAAGCTCTCGTGGAAGTCGGACTGCCAGGCAACTTCGGTTTCGAGGAAGACTTCCTCGTCCCCGCCTGCCAGGAACGCAAAGAGAGCAGGTTCCCCTTCTCGCGGCTGCAGGTTGTAGACGGTGATTTTGGTGTTCAGCGATTTCGAAGGCGGAATCACGAACCCTTTCGGGAAGCCAGCCGAGGGAAAGTTCGCTTCGTTGGTGACGACGGTGACTTCCTCGGTGCCAACAGCTGATCCATCGGGGCAGCTGGGCGTGATCACTCCCGGTTCACCGACCGGATCCGGTTCGATGTGTTTTTTGAAGTCGGCTTCCGAGCACTTTTCCGGCGTAGCGTTGGGATTGACCGTGAGGCCTGGAGGCAGGTCGACCCGCAGCGTCTTGATGGAGCGCTCTTCTTCCGGTTCTTTGATCGGCGCAGCAATGCTTCCCGTCGGGAAGGGGGGCTGCGGTAAAACCGGCGTGAACGGTTCGTGCTGAATGATGTACTGCGTAAACCCGATCGGCGGATGCCCGCCGGCCACGATGAAGAACGCGCCGGGCGTCTGCGGGCCGCAGTGGATTTTCGGTTCGCCGAGAACCGGTTCATCGGTTACGCACGTTCCAGCCTGAAACCCGTCTTCGTTGGTCGGCGGGTTGTGCTGCGGTTCGATGATGTCCGTCGTGTCGGCTTGCGCCAAGACGGGCATCGCGAATAGAGCTCCGAGACACAACAAAAGCAACGCGAGCGAGCGCTTTGCCATCAATTTCCTCCTCGTTTTCCCTTACGAGGACGCCCCCCTGTGAGCGCCCAGAACAACCCTCCCGCGAAAGACATTACACCTCGGTCCGGGTCTTTCAAGTATCTCCCCGTGTACCGATAGGTGTAAACCGTGTCACCATTCGGTGACGTAACACTGTTCGGTGTCAGTGTTTGTGGTGCGAGCGCTTGTGCTTGCCGTGCTTCTTCTTCTTGCACGGGGTGCGCAGCTTCGGCCGGCTGTTGGCTTTCTTGCCGTTCTGACCTTTGATCCGGATGATCGCTTTGACCGGCTTAGCGCAGAGGCTGCGCGAGTTGACCAAGAGGCCTTTCTTGCCGCCGGGCAGGGTCATCACGAACTTGGTCACCGGGACGTCGGGCACCCGGTCGAAGGTAGTGCGGATGCCGCCCTTGAAGCTGTCGATCCGACCGACCAAGTCGATGTCGACCTGGCCTTGGAGATGGGCGACCATGTCCGGCAGCGTGTTGTTCGACGAGCGCAGGTAGACAGGGCCTTCCAACGGTTTGCCGAGCAGCGGCGTGAAGGCGCGGGCGCGGCCGTAGATCGATTTCTTCGGGCACTGGCTGGCGGCGAACTGGACCCGCGTGCAGACGCTGCCGAGGCTGGCCTGGTCGAGGAAGAGCGCGTGCGGCAGCGCTACCGAGGCGCGGGCGATGTTGGCGTCATCGGGCCGGGCCGTGAGGATCGCCCGCAGTTTCGGGTGCTTGGCGCGCTTGGTTTTGCCGAAGAGGCGGACCTTCAGCTTCGGCTTGAAGGCGAGCTTGTCGCAGTTCTTCGCCTGGAAGTCGTCGCTGACGGCGAAGGAGGAATAGGCTCCTGGGTTGGTCGGATCCGAACCGCCGCCCTTGATCACGCCCGCGGTCGCCGCTTTGTTGCAGTTGGTCCCGTTGAGGGTGAATTCCTTGCGGTTGAGGTTGAGGAAGATCGAGCGGATGTCGAGCTTGGTGCCGCCGTAGACATCCGGCAGGGCGTCGGTCTTGGTGTGGACCTGGGCCGTTTCGGGGTCGACGAAGAGAGGCACGCGGACGACGACGTTGCCGAGGTCGAACGGGCCGGCGATCGCTGGCGTGATCACGACGACCGAAAGCGGTCCGCCTTCGTAGGGACCGGCAAGGTAGGCGGTCCCCTCGATCTTCAGCGGCGCGTCGCCGGTGCCGGCTTCGATGTTGGCGACGCCGATCTTGCTGCCGGGGCAACTCGGGTTGCTCTGCTCCTCGACCCCGGAGCGGCCCTGCGCGACGGCGATCGCCGCCGGCGGGCAGTAGGGCACGCCCGCCAGCTTGGCAGTGGCTCCAGGGGGCAGGGTGATGTCGAGGCCTTTCAGCTCCTGCTGCCCGGCCGGTCGAGTTACATGGGCCATGAACGGGGTGAAGGCTTTGGCCTCGTCGCTTTTCGGCTTGGCGCTGAAGCCGGGCGCGAAGGGTCGCTCCCCCAGCGACTTCGGGCAGTCGCCGCCGCCCGGCAACTTGGCGAGGCCGAACTCGCTCGAGGGGCTCGCCGACTTGCCGCCGAATTCAGCCGACCAGGGAGTGATGTCGCTGGTGGTCTTGTTGGGGCCGCAGGTGGGCGGGCTGCTGAGCGCCGCTCTCGAGCCGCCGTCGATGCTGATCTTGAAGTTGGTGAAGGGGACCTGCGGCAGGCCGTGTGGAATGTTGTCGGCGTTGCCGCCGCGGGTGACGTTCTTCGCCGGGTCATCGAAGTACGCGGTCAGCTGCCCGGTCTTCGCGTTGGCGAAGACGTTGCCGATCAGCCGCACGTCGACGCCATAGCGATCCGAGACCGCGTGGACGTAGATCTGGAACTCCTTGCCGGATTCGGGGTCGCGACTTTCCTGCTTGCCGACGTAGACGTCGCCGGTCAGCGGCTGGTCCGGCAGCGCCTCGCTGACGATCGACGCGGTGCCGACCTTCGAGTTCGCCGGACAGGCGACCGGGTTGCGGGTCCCCTTGCCGAACTGCTCCGGCGTGCAGGAGGCGAGGCCGTTGGCCGCAGACGGGTTGAGGCCCATCCCCTGCGGCAGCGTCACCTTCGCGGTGCGGACAGTCGAGGTTTCCTGGCCGTTCGGGTCTTCGCGGACCGGGATCTTCAGTTCGGTGTTGACAGCGGCTGGCGCATCGACCGCATCGGTCCCGGGGCTGACGGCGACGGCCGGGTCGAACGGGATCGAGTTGCACGCCTTGGGGAAGGTCCCGGGCGGCAGTGGCGACTCGACGAAGGGCGAGCCGTTGGGGAAGTTCGGGTCTTGGTTTTCGATCGAGTCGCCGCGAGCGTAGGTCGAGTAGGTGTGCTGGTGGGCGGCGTCGGAGTTGGGGTTCCAGCAGGTGCTCGGCGTCGTCAGGAAGAAGCCCTGGCCGCCGGCGGCGTGTTTGTCGCCGTTGAAGACGAGCCGGTTTTTGAGGAGTTTCACGAAGTTGACCTTGGGCACGGCGATCGTGAATCCCTCGTGGAAATCCGAGTCCCAGGCGACGTCCGCTTCGAGGAAGATGTCGCTCGGCGGCACCGCGGGAACGCCGGGGATCGCTTCAACCGTGAAGCCGAAGCGGGCGGGCTGGCCCGGCTTCGGATCGAGGTTGTAGACGTTCGCTTTGACTTCGATCGGCACTAGCAGCCCGAGTTCGTCGGAGACGTAGACCCAGCTTTCCCCGACCATGGTGTCGGCCGGGCATTTGTTGACGTGTTCGAGGTGGGCGGCTTCGTAAGGGCACCGCGGCGTTGCCCCCGGGTTGACGCTGAGGCCGACCGGCAGATCGACGCGGATGTCTTTCAGGTTGACGTCCGGTTCTTCATGGCCGGGCACGAGGGTGCCGTGGTGCTTGATGATGAACTGGGTCATCCCGTAGGGCGGATGCCCGGCGGCGGTTTCGTAGAACTCGACGTCGGGGCTGACCGGGGTGCAGGTGGGGACGTTGCAGGTGCCCGCCTGCCAGCCGTCGTTGGCGGTCGGAGTCGCGTTGTCCTGCGGCGCGAATGGGTTTTCGCCCGCCTGCGCCGTGCCCGCGAACAGCAGTCCCGACAAGACGGCGAGCAGCATGATCTGTGCGACCGATTTCCTCACCCTTGCGGGTCGGTACCCAGATGGACAGGTTGTTAACCGCATCTAGTGCCGCGTCTTATGTCGGTGCTTGCGCGCCTTGCGGCAACCCGGAGTCCGCAGCGGCAGCTTCTTCACCTTCAGGCTCTTGCCGTTCTGGGCCTTGAAGTTGAGGAAGGAGCGGTTGCGGCCTTTGCAGAGGTCGCGTGAGTTGACCAGCAGGCCCTTCTTGCCGCCCTTCATCTGCAGCGTGAACTTGCTTACCGGCACGTCCGGCACGGGATAGAAGACCGTCCGCATCCGCGCCTTCTTCGAGCTGATGACGCCGCGCAGCCGCACGCTCACCTGGCCGCGGAGGTCGGCCAGCAGGTCGGGCAGTTCGTGATCGGAGGAGACGAGGTAGACAGGGCCGGCGACTTCGTCGTCGAGCAGCGGCGTCTGCGCCCGGGCGTATCCATATATAGAGCGGGCGGGACAGGCGGACGCCGCCAGCTGCACCCGCGTGCAGATCGTCCCGATGTGCCCCTGGTCGAGGAACTGCGAGTGCGGCAGGGTCAGGGCCGCCCGTTTGATGTTGGCGTCGCCTTCTCGGGCCACGAGGATCGCGCGGAAGGCCGGGTGGCCGTTGCGGCGCATCGACTTGCGGCCGCCGATCAGCTTCGTGAACAGCTTCGGCTTGAAGTCGAGCTTGTCGCAGTCGCTCGCCTGGAAGGGCACGTTGACCCCGAAGGCACTGAAGGCCGCCGGGTTGGTCGGGTCCCCCCCACCGCCCGCAAGGTTGCCGGTGGTGGCAAACGGTTCGCAGCTGGTCGGGTTGAGGGTGAAGTTCGGCCGGTCCATCTTCAGGTCGACCGAGCGGATGCTCAGCTGGGCGCCGCCGAAGACGTCCGGGATCGGGTCGGAGACGGCGTGGATCTGGGCGGTTTCCGGATCGACGAACAGGGCCACCCTCACCACGACCGTGCCGAGGTCATAGGGGCCGGCCGTGGCGGGGGTGATCACCGCGAGGGAGAGAGGAGCCCCGCGGTAGGGACCTGAGAGGAAGACCTTGCCGTCGATCTTGTAGGGATCGGGACCGGTGCCGGCGGCGACCGCGGCGGTGCCGACCTTGCTCGCGGCCGGGCAGCTCGAGCTCGCCTTCTCGTCCGCGCCCGCCTTGCCGGCGGCCGCGGTGAGTGCCTCCTCCGGGCAGTAGGGGATGCCGCGGAGCCTGCCGGTCATCCCCGGCGGCAGGACGAGGTCGGCACCCTTCAGCTCCTGCTGCCCGTCGGGCCGGGTGATCTGGATCGAGACCGGGCTGAAGGCGCCGGCCTTCGCGCTCGCGGGCCCGGCGCTGAAGGCGGGCCCGAACGGCCGCTCGCCCATCGACTTCGGGCACTCACCGCCGCCGGGGTTGCCGCTGAGGGTAAAGCTGGCGCTGGGGGTCGCCGGCGGATTTCCGGTCCAGGGGGTCATCACCGCGGTCGCCTTGTCGGGGCCGCAGGTCGGCGGGCTACTGAGCACCGCGTGGGCGCCGCCGTTGAAGGAGAGGTCGAACGAGGTGAAGGGGACCTGCGGGGTTTCGTTGATCGTCGTCGTCAGTTGCCCGGTCACCGGGTCGGCGCGTACGTTGCCGATCAGCCGCACCGAGATCCCGTAGCGGTCGGACTTCGCCTCGATGAAGATCCGGTACTCCGCGCCCGAGGCCGGGTCGCGGCTTTCCTGCTTGCCGGCGTAGACATCGCCTTCGAGCACTTCTTCGGGCTGCGGGTTGGTCTGGTCGACGAGCGGCGGCGACTCGATCCGCGCCCGGCCGATCACCGACTGCGGCGGGCAGGCGACCGGGTTGCGGGTCCCCTTGCCGAATTGGTCGGTCGTGCAGGTCTGCAGCCCGTTGGCCGAGGACGGGTTGAGGCCCACGCCCTGCGGCAGCGCCACCGTCGCGCTCCTGGTGTGGGAGCTGTCCTGACCGTCTTCGTCTTTGAAGTGCGGGACGTTGACGCTGACCTTGGCGGCGGCGGGCGAGTTGACATTCGTCGTCCCGGGATCGACCGCGAGTTTGGGTTCGTAGGGAATCGTGGCGCAGCCTTTGGGTTCGGTGCCGGGGCCGCTCGTTTCGCTGAGCGGCGGGATCGGCGACTCGAAGAAGGATGAGCCGGCGGGGAAGTTCGGGTCGGGGTTGTGGACCGAGTCGGCCCGCAGGAAGGTCGAGTAGATCTGGCCGGAGGGCCCGCCCGGCAGTTCCCCGGGTTTCCAGTCGTTCTTGTAGGCGGGACCGAAGCAGGTGGTCGGCGTGGTCAGGAAGGTGCCGTCTCCGGCGCGCCCGTTGAAGACGAGCCGGTTCTTCAGGATCAGACCTTTCTGGCCGCCCAGCAGTTTGAAGAGCAGGCCGAGGTCTTCCGGCAGCGCCGCCGGGACGTGGATCGTGAACCCCTCGTGGTAGTTGCCCGACCAATCGACGTCACCTTCGAGGAAGACTTCGTTGCCCGCCAGTTCGAGTCCGAAGCGGGCCGCCTCGCCCGGCTTCGGTTCGACGTTGTAGACGTCGACTTCGGTCGCCGGCGCCGTCGGCGGCGCCGGAATCCCCAGCGGCGGCAGCGACGTGGTCACCTGGCTGAAGCCGACTTTGGATTCGGGTGGGCACCCGGAGGCCCCCGCTTCGAAGGTCGAGAGTTTGCAGCGCGGCGTCGCGCTGGGATTGACGCTGAGGCCGACCGGGAGATCGACCCGCACCGTCTTCAGTTCGTCGACCGGCGTTTCGCCGGGCGCTTCGTGCTTGATGATGAACTGGGTGAAGCCGACGTTCGGGTGGGCGCCGGCGGTTTCGAAGAAGAGGTTGGGAGTGGCGATCGAGCAGGGGTCGGCCTTGCAGGTGCCCGCCTGCCAACCGGAGTTAACCGACGGGTGCCGGACATCGCTTGGAGCGATGATGTCGCCGGTGTCCGCGACGGCGGCCGCGGCGGGCGAGATGAAGAAGCAAATGCAAACAACGAAGGCCGCGCGAGCGGCTCGATCTCTCATTCGGAATTTCCTCCCAAGAAGCTCCCGTTATCGATACTCAGCGCATGTTCTACCCGAAAGTAATGAGTTGAATCAACATTTTTGGGTAATATCGCCCCATGGCAACCCAGAACGGACACTCCCCCAACGGTCTCTCCGGGCACCCCCCAAGCCTCGGAAATGCAGGAGAAAACGGGCGACCAGGCAGCAGATCGATCCCTGTCAATTGGGAGCGGCTGGCGCGGGCTACCGCCCACCCCCTCCGTGTCTCGATTCTCGAAATCCTCGGTCTCGACGGCGGCCGTGTCCTCTCTCCCAGCGACCTCAGCCGCGAGCTGCAGATTCCCCTTAGCAACACCAACTACCACGTCACCGAGCTGGCCAAATCGAGGCTGATCGAACTAGTCCGGGAGCGTCAGGTGCGCGGGGCGACGGAGCATTTCTATCGTCTGCCGGCGGATTACCATCAGCCTCAACCTGAGGTTGAGGTTAAACAGGAGTCCATTCTCGCCTAAAACTTTCCCCCTCCGGCTCCGATAGATGGAGCCGATGACCTCTGGATCGACCGAGCAGCTGCGAGCGATCATCCGCACGCAGACCGAAGTGGTGGCAGGCGACCTCGAGCCCGAAGCGGTGATGCAGCTGATCGCCGAGCGAGCGCAAGAGCTGACCCGCGCCAGTGCCGGCCTGATCGAGCTCGCCGAGGACGACGAGATGGTCTACGCGGTGGCGACCGGCGAGGCCACCCCATACCTCGGGATGCGCCTGAACAAGGCGGCGAGCCTTTCGGGCCGCTGCGTGATCGAGGGACGGGTTCTGCGCAGCGACAACACCGGCGAGGACGACCGGGTCGACGCCGAGGCCTGCCGCCGGGTCAACGCCGGCTCGATGATCTGCGTGCCGCTTGCCCACCGCGACGAGGCGGTCGGCGTGCTCAAGGTCTACGCACCGGCGGTCAACCACTTCGACGATGGAGACGTCGAGACGCTTGAACTCCTCAGCGAGCTGATCGCCGCCCACCTCTCCCACGCCAACCTCTACGAGGCCGAGACCCGCCACAGCCGCCGCGACGCCCTCACCGGCCTCTCCAATCGCCGCGCCTTCGAGGAGCGCCTGCCGACCGAGCTTGCCCGCGCCGCCCGCTCCGGCCGCCCGCTCGCCCTCGTCCTCCTCGACCTCGACGGCTTCAAGGGCGTCAACGACCGCCTCGGCCACCCGGCCGGCGACGAGGTCCTCCGCGCCGTCGCCCGCATCCTCGACGAATCCCGCGCCGCCGACGACTGCTTTCGAATCGGCGGCGACGAGTTCGCGATCCTGATGCCGGAGACCGAAGCCATCCACGCCCGCACCGCCGCCGAACGCGTCGCCAACGCGATCCGCTCGGCCGAACTGGGCGACGGCACCATCGGCGCCTCCTACGGCCTCGCCGCCAGCACCAACCGCGACAGCGAGATCCTCTTCGCCGCCGCCGACCGGGTATTGCTGGCCGCGAAGGACCGGTTGTACGGCCGGCGCGACGGCTGAAGCAGAGCAAAGAGCGGACGACGGGGGTCGAACCCGCGACCTCAAGCTTGGGAAGCTTGCGCTCTACCAACTGAGCTACGTCCGCGCGGGGTTGATTCTAAGGCGTGGCGGGGGTGCCGGGGCGGCGCTCGAACTAGAGTTCGGCATCTGTGAGCGTCCGCTCTTCTATAGCCGTGCTGGCCGTGTTGGCACTCGTCGGCCTGCTCGTCTACGGGCTAGTCAGCAAGGGGGGCTCGCGGGTGGCGGTTGGGGACCCGGCGCCGAAGACCGCCCTGCCGCGGCTCGAAGGCAGCGGCGACGGATCGCTGGTCGAGTACCGGGGCAGCTGGGTGCTGGTCAACTTCTGGGCCTCCTGGTGCGAACCGTGCAAGCAGGAGGCGCCGGCGCTGGAGGCATTCCAGCGGCAGCACGGCGGCGCCCAGTTCACGGTGCTGGGGGTCGACACCCGCGACCTGAGCGGCGACGGACGTGAGTTCGTGCGCGAATACGGGCTCAGCTATCCGCAGTTGCGGGACGGCGACGGCGGCGCGGCCCACGACTACGGCACCACCGGCGTGCCGGAGAACTTCCTCGTCGACCCGGCCGGCAAGGTGCGGTGGTTGCTGCCGGGGCCGGTTGACGAGCAGTACCTGGAAGAACAGGTCGCGCCGTTCCTGCCGCAGGAGAAGTCGTGAGCAGGGCGGTCTTGAAAGCTGTAGGGGTCCTGCTTGCGGTGGCGGCGATGGGCGCGCTGACGGCGGGGCCGAGTGTCGCAGCGCAGCGGGCATCGCTGACCGAAATCGAAAAGCAGGTGATGTGCCCCGTCTGCGGCACGCTCCTGCAGCTGGCCGAATCGCCGCAGGCGCAGCGGGAGAAAGTCTTCATCCAGCGACTGATCGCCGAAGGCAAGACCGAAGCGCAGATCAAGGACGCGCTGGTCGCCGAGTACGGCACTGAGGTGCTGGCGCTGCCGCAGGACTCCGGCTTCAGCCTCTCCGCCTACGTGGTGCCGATCGTCGCCTTCCTCGTCGCCGCGGTGGCGTTGGGATTTGGCGTGCTGCGCTGGCGCCGCGCCGGCAACTCGGGACGCGGTGAGCCGGCTGCGGCGGGCCCGAAAGGCGACGATGCCGAGCGGCTCGACGCCGATCTCGCCCGCTACGACCTCTGAGCACTGGGACTTATCACCGCTATGCGGGGATAAGTCCCACCACTTCAGCCGCCGACCGCGATCGCGCCGAGTGCCGGGATCGGTAGGCGCTTGATCGCCTTGGCGAGCGCTCGGTCGCCCGCAGCTGACGCCGGCGTCGCCGCCACCACGGCGTCCGCCTGGCGGGCGGCGGCCAGGCACGGCCCAGGTTCCTCGAGCGGCGGCGGGGCGCTGAGGAGCACCAGCTCGTAGGCGGCGCGCAGCTTCTTGACCATGTGGGCGAAGCTCTGAAGGCCGAGCAGGGTCTCGGCCTTCGAGGCGGGGCGGCCGCCACAGACGCAGGCAAGGGGGTCGTCGGAGCCGTTGGCGGCCGGGCCGCCGAGGGCGACCGGCTGCAGCACGTCCGCCGGCTCGGCCTCCCAGCGCAGGTACTCGTGCAGGCCAGGAGCGGCGGCGAGGCCGACGTGGGCGGCAAGGTGCGGCTGCGCCAGATCGCACTCAACGAGGATCGTCCGCCGGCCCGAAGCCGCAGCGGCGGCCGCGAGGGCCAGGGCGGCGACCGGCGTCGCCTCGCGCTCCCCGCCGACGAGGACGACCCGCTGCGCCTCCAGCCGCTGCAGCGCCGTCTCCAGCGCCTTGAAGTCGGCCTGCCGCAGCGACCAGACCCGCGCGTCCTTCGGCGGCCCGGAGACCCGGGCGAGGACGGGAAGCCGCGTCCGGCCCCGCAGCATCACATCCGCTCGGGGGCCGAGATCCCCAGCAGGCTGAGCGCGGCGGCGATCGTCCGCTTCGTCGCCAGGCAGAGCGCCAGCCGCGAGGCTTCAACGCCGTCGCCCTCGGCGCCAACCACCTGGCAGTCGCGGTAGAAGGCGTGGAAGTCAGCCGCGACCGCGGTCGAGTAGGCGCAGATCCGGTGCGGCGCCCGCCGCGCCGCCGCCGTCCGCACCTCCTCGGGGAACTCGAGCAGGCGCTTGACCAGCAGCCGCTCGCTCTCCTGCAGCGGCAGCCGCTCAGTGGAGACGCCGGGCGCCGCCGCTCCCTCCACCTCAGCTTTGCGGAGGATGCTGGCGATCCGCGCGTGCGCGTACTGGACGTAGTAGACCGGGTTCTCGCTCGATTGGCTGCGGGCGACCTCGAGGTCGAGGTCGACGGTGGTCTCGTGGCTGCGCCAGAGCATGAACCAGCGGGTCGCATCGATGCCGATGTCGTCGAGCAGCTCATCGAGGGTGATGAAGTCCCCCGTGCGCTTCGACATCTGCACCCGCTCGCCGCCTTCGACGACGTGGACGAGGCTCATGATCGGGACCTCGAAAGCGTCTGGGTTGCCGCCCAGCGCCGCGATTGCGGCGCGGATCCGGGCGACGTAGCCGTGGTGGTCGGCGCCGAGGACGTCGACGAGCCGGTCGAAGCCACGCTGCAGCTTGTCCCAGTGGTAGGCGATGTCTGGCATGAAGTAGGTCGCCTCGCCGTTGGAGCGGATCAGGACCCGGTCCTTGTCGTCGCCGAAGGCGGTGGTCCGCAGCCAGAGCGCGTCTTCGGAGCGGTAGGTGTGGCCGCGCTTCTCGAGGTCGGCGAGGGCGGTCTCGACCTCGCCTTTCTCGTAGAGGCTGCGCTCGGAGAAAAAGCGGTCGAAACGGACGCCGAAGCGCTCCAAGGTCGCGCGGATATCGTCGAGCATCAGCTCGACGCCGCGCTTGCGCAGCGCCTCGAGGTCGGCGGGGTCGGCGCCCTCCGCCTTCAGCTTCGCGGCGATCTCGGTGACGTACTCGCCGGCGTAGCCGTCCTCGGGCGGCCCCTCCCCCTTCATCCGCGCCGCGATCGACTCGGCGAAGCGCTCGATCTGGCTGCCGGCGTCGTTGACGTAGTACTCGCGTTCGACCGCGTGGCCGGCCGCCTCCAGCAGCCGCACCAGCGAATCGCCGTAGGCGGCGTGGCGGCCGGTGCCGACGTGGACCGGCCCGGTCGGGTTGGCGGAGACGAACTCGACCAGGATCTTCTCCGGCGCGGCGGTTGGCGCCGGCCCGAGGTTCTCGCCGGCCTCGAGCAGGTCTCCCAGAGCGCCCAGGTACCAGGCATCGGCGAGGAAGAAGTTGAGGAAGCCGGGTCCGGCCACCTCGATCCGCTCCAGGTTCGCCGCCAGCCCAGCGTCGGCCTCGAGCTGGCCGCGCAGGCGCTCGGCGACCGCCCGCGGGTTGTCGCTGAGGTGGCGGGCCAGAAGCATCGCCGCGTTGGTGCTGTAGTCGCCGAGCTCGGGCTTCGGCGGCCGCTCCAGGGTCGGCCGCGGCTCGCTCGTATCGGCCTCGTGCAGGGTCCGCGCGGCGCCCTCGACCGCGCCCCTCAGCGCGGCTATCGAATCGGTGGCGGTCACCGACCCATCGTATGGACCGGACGCGGGGCCGGGTACGCTCCCCAGCCTTGCGCGTAGCCGTCCTCACCGACATCCACTCCAACCGGCAGGCCCTCGAGGCCGTCCTCGCGGCGGTCGAGGAGGCGGGCGTCGACCAGGCCTGGTGCCTGGGCGACATGGTCGGCTACGGTGCCGACCCCGACGCCTGCACCGCCCTGATCCGCGAGCGCTGCGACACCTGCCTGGTCGGCAACCACGACCTCGCGGTGCTGGATGCGCTCGACATCTCCACCTTCTCGGAGACCGCCGCCGCGGCGGTCGAGTGGACGCGGGAGAACGTCGCCGAGGAGACGCTGTCCTTCCTCGCCGAGCTCGAGCCGACCGCCTCGCAGGCGGGCGTCGGCCTCTTCCACGCCTCCCCCCGCGACCCGATCTGGGAGTACGTGATCTCCACCGACCAGGCCGAAGCCGGCCTCGACGCGCAGGAGGAGCGCGTCGGGCTGATCGGCCACTCCCACATCGCCCTCTTCTTCTGCCGCGATCAGGAGGCCCGCCCCGGCCACACCCAGGGAGCCCAGGCCGAGGACGGGCTGGAGATCGAGATCCCGGACGGCCAGTGGCTGCTCAACCCCGGCAGCGTCGGCCAGCCGCGCGACGGCGACCCCCGTGCCGCCTGGCTCGAGCTCGACACCGACGCCTGGACCGCCCGCTGGCACCGCGTCGAGTACGACATCGGCGCGGCCGCGACGGCGATCCGCGCGGCCGGCCTGCCGCCTTCCCTCGCCGACCGGCTGGAGGTCGGTCGATGAGCGGAAAATGCAGGGGAAATATCGACCCGCGAACGTTGTCTAGACTCGCACCATGGGCCGCTTCAGCGCACTGATGCTCGCCCTCATCCTCGGCGGTGCCGGCACGGTGGCTCTGGCCTCCTGCGGCGGCGGCAGCGACGCCAAGCTGCTGCCGGGGACGACGGCGAACCAGATCGAATCGAACCTCGACCAGGTGCAGACCCTGGTCGAAAACGGCGATTGCGTCGGCGCCGAAGACGCGGTCGCCGAGGTCAGCGCCGAGGTCGAAGAAGTGAACGTCGCCGCAAAGCTGAAGGGGGCGTTGCAGGAAGGGACCGCGAAGCTGAGCGAAGTCGTCGGCCGCTGCGAAGAAGAAGGCGACGAAGAAGAAACGGAACCTTCGGCCGCGGCTGATGTTGAAGCTGAAGAATTGGAACAGAAACAGCTGGAAGCCGAAGAAAGGGCCGAAAAGGCGCAGGAGAAAGCCGAAAAGCAGGAGCAGAAAGAAGAAAAAGAGAAACCTGCTCCCGAAGTGGAAGAAAGCGAAGGAACCCTGCCGCCCCAGGCCGAAGGCAAAGCCAAAGGCCACGAAGAAGAAACCCCTCCCCCGGCCGTCGAACAGCCCTCCGAAGAATCTGAATCCGGCGGCGTCAGCCCCGGCGTGGGGGTCGAATGATGGAGGCGGGAACGCTCTCAGGGCGCTACGAAACCGGCGAGCGCCTCGGCACCGGCGGGATGTCGAGCGTCTACAAGGCGACCGACCGGATCCTCGAGCGCACGGTAGCGGTGAAGATCCTCGCCGAGCACCTGCACGACGACGAGCGCTTCGTCGCCCGCTTCAAACGCGAGGCGCTGGCGGTGGCGCGGCTGATCCACCCGAACATCGTCCAGGTCTACGACACCGGCGTCGACGAAGGCCGCCACTACATCGTCATGGAGTACGTCGAGGGCCGCTCGGGGGCGCAGATCCTGCAGCGGCAGGGGCCGGTCGAGCCGGAGATCGCGGCGGAGATCGGGATCCAGGCCTGCGCCGGGCTCGACTACGCCCACCGCCGCGGAATCATCCACCGCGACGTCAAGCCGGGGAACCTGATGATCGTCGGCGGTCCGGTCGGCGGCGGCGAGATGATCGTCAAGCTGACCGACTTCGGGATCGCGCGGGCGATCGAGCAGACGCGGATCACCCAGGTCGGCTCGGTGGTCGGGACCGCCGCCTACCTGGCGCCCGAGCAGGTGCGCGGCGAGGAGGCGACGCCGGCAACTGACGTCTACGCGCTCGGCGTCGTCCTCTACCAGTTCCTCACCGGCCGGCTCCCCTACGAGGGCTCGTCGCTGGCCGAGCTGGCGGTGCGCCAGCAAAACGAGAAGCCGCTGCCGCCGAGCACCTACGACAGCGATATTCCCGAGCCGCTTGGCGCCGCGGTGCTGCGGGCGCTGGAGGGCGACCCGAGCCGGCGCTACGCCAGCGCCGAGGAGCTGGCGAACGGCCTGCGGCGGGGGCTGGAAGGCGAGGACGTGACCCTGCCGCTGGAGGAGGGAACCTCGGCGACGAGCGTGCTCGGTGGCGATACCGCCGCGACCCGCCACATGGGCCGCGACACCGGCCAGACCGAGTACAGGCCACCCGCCTCGCAGACCAGGCGGCCAGCGCCGCGTCCAGCCGCGCCGATTCCCGCCCCGGCTCCGGCTCCCCCGACCCGGGCCGCCGAACCGCGCCGCCGCGGCGCCTTCTCGCGCTTCGCCCGCTTCGTCCTCGCCCTGGTCGCGCTGGTCCTGGTCGCCGCCGCGGTGGCGACGGCGGTGATCGTCAGCACCGACAAGGCGGCCGGCGTCAAGGTCAGCCGCGTCGCCGGCGACACCGTCGACAAGGTCGTCGAAGAACTCAAAGACCTGGTCAACAACAACAAGGAATAGGGCTAAGCAGCCCAGGGAACCGCGCCGCCGAGGACCGCGGCGCGGTAGGCATCGAAGCTTCCAGCCGCGATCGCGGCGCGCGCGCCGGTGGTGAGCTCGCGCATGTAGGTGAGGTTGTGGAGGACGATCAGGCGGACGGCGGTTAGTTCTTCGGCGCGGGAGAGGTAGGAGATGTAGTCGCGGTCGTGGCGCTGGCAGGCGGGGCAGGGGCAGCCCTCGACCAGGGGCTCGCGGTTGCCGACCCATTTGCCCTTGCGCATGTCTAGGCGCCAGCGCGTCTCCGGGCTCGGCGCCAGGGCGACGCCGTGGCGGGCGAGCCGGGTGGGGACGGCGCAGTCGAAGACGTCGAGGCCGAGGGCGATGCCGCCGAGGAGGTCATCGACCTCGCCGATCCCGAGCAGGTGCTTGGGCGCCTCCCACGGCAGCAGCGGCGCCGTCATCCCCAGCACCGCCGCCATCTCCTCCTTGTCGCGGCCGAGGGTGCCGCCGATCGCGAGGCCGTCGACGCCGGCGGCGGAGACCGCCTGCGCCGATTCCCGCCGCAGGTCCTCGTGGGTCCCGCCCTGGACGATCCCGAAGACCGCCTGCCGCTCGGGACCCTCGCGGTCGTGCCAGGCGAGGCAGCGGTCGAGCCAGCGATGGGTGCGCTCGGTCGAGCGGGCGGTGTAGTCGCGGTCGGCGTGGAACGGCGTGCACTCGTCGAAGACGAGGGCGATGTCGGAGCCGAGGGAGGCCTGCACGCTCATCGAGACCTCCGGCGAGATGAACAGCTCGGCGCCGTCGCGGGGCGAGCGGAAGCGGGCGCCCTCCTCGCTGATCTCGACCTCGGAGCCGTGACCGCCGGAGCGACCGCTGCCCTTGACCTCGTTGGCGACGCCGCCGTGGGCGAGCGAGAAGACCTGAAAGCCGCCGGAGTCGGTGATGATCGCCTGGGTCCAGTTCATGAAGCCGTGGAGGCCGCCGGCGGCGGCGATCCGCTCCGGGCCGGGAGAGACGAACAGGTGGTAGGTGTTGCCGAGGATCAGCTGGTAGCCGAGCTCGGCGACCTCCGCCGACTCGAGCCCGCGTACCGACCCCTTGGTCGCCAGCGGGATGAAGGCCGGCGTCTCGATCGGACCGTGGGCGGTCTGGAGGACGCCCGCGCGGGCGCTGCCGTCACGGGCCTCGATCTCGAACCTGAGCCGCTGCGGGTCGCTGCGCACGCCCGCAGCGTATGGATCTTGCGGGAAAAAGGCGGGAATCAAGGGGGAGACTTTCTGTCCGCCCAGCCCTTAAGCTCTTAAACGTGAAGTCAATCCTGGAGCGATCCGATATCCGCACGGATAAATACCCGTCCACCGGCCGGCCCCGCCCGGTCATGGAACGCCGGCATCTGTTTGGGAACCGGTTGCGATGGGCCGCCGAGATCATCCGCGCGGAGAAAGATCGTCGGCGGAACCGTCAGGAAAGGCTCTTCTAAACCGCTCGCTCACACGGAGGATCAGTCTTGGATGAACTGATCCACCTCGTAACGCAGGTCTTCATCTCCTGTGTCCTCTTATTTGTCGGCCTCGGCGTCCTGCTCTTCGAACTGGGCGATCCCGCCACCCAGAAACTTGCGGCCGGATGGATCGGGGCTGTCCTGGGCTACTGGCTCCAGTAGCCCAGCACCCCGACCTGAGCGGCTACTTCGGCGGCTTCTCGGCAAGGCCGGGATGAACCCCTCTTCCGAGAGCCTGCTCGTCGACGATTCGCTGGAGCAGGGCCAGCAGGAGTTTGCGGTCGGTGGGGGTCATACCGGCGGTCAGCTCTTCCTCATGCTGCGCGGCGATCTTGCGGCCGCGCTGCAGGCAGCGCTTTCCCTTCGCGGTCAGGAAGAGGGCGCGGATGCGGCGGTCATCTGGCTCGGGGCGCCGCTCGACCAGGGCTCGCTGCTCGAGCTCGTCGACCAGGGCGACCATGCGGCTGGGCGGGATTTCGATCGCCGCGGCGATCGCCTGCTGGGAGCGGCCTTCGGCCGCGGCGACGAGGTTGAGGACACGAAAGAGCGGCGGGTTGAGGTCGACGGCGCTGATCCGTTCGGCGAACCGGCGGGAAGCATGGATACCGACCTGCGAGAGCAGGAAAGCGAGCGTCTGCGGCGCCTTGTCGCCGTCGATCGGGTTCGCGGTCACGGGCGGCAGCCTACCCGCTCATTTATGGTATGAATCGTTCACGTCGTAAACCTTTCCAGTCGTGAAGAATAGTTCACAAGGGGGATCGCCGCATGACCCGTCGTCTCGCCCGCCTCGCTGACCTCGCCTATCGCCGCCGCGGCCGCATGGTCGTCGGCTGGATCGTCGCCACCGTCGTCCTGATCGCCCTCGGCTCCTCCCTCGCCGGGGAGTACGAAGCCGACTACAACACGCCGGGATCGGATTCGAAGGCGGCCAGCGAGCTCACCGAACGCGAGTTTGGTGGCTATTCAGGCCAGGAAATCTACGTCGTCTGGAAAGACCCCTCCGGTGCCGACAGCGCCGCCGCCAAGCAGCGGATGAACGCCTTCTTCAAGCAGGCGGAAGCGATCAAGAACGTCGAGAAACGCGAATCGATCCGGCTCTCCGACGACGGCACGATCGCCACCACCACGCTGCCGCTGACGATCCCCGGCTGGCAGGTGAAGAAGGAGCAGGGCGAAGAACTGATCGACGCGGCCGAAGCCAACAGCGGCGGCGGCCTCGAGATCAAGCTCGGCGGCGAACCGATCTACAGCGCCCAGGAAGGGGCTAGCCCCGAGGGGTACGGCTTCCTCGGCGCGGCGATCGTGCTGCTGATCGCCTTCGGCTCCCTGGTCGCCGCCGGCCTGCCGCTGGCGATCGCGCTGATCGGTCTCGGCATCTCCTCCGGCGGCCTGATCGTCCTCCTCGCCAACGTGATCGACGTCCCCAACTGGACCACCGCGGTCTCGGGCCTGATCGGGATCGGGGTCGGGATCGACTACGCGCTGCTGGTCCTGACCCGCTTCCGCAGCGCGATGAAAGACGGCAAGGACCGCCACGACGCGGTGGTCGAGGCGGTCTCCACGGCCGGGCGCAGCGTGATCATCGCCGGCTGCACCGTGGTGATCGCGATCCTCGGGCTCTTCCTCACCGGCCTCCCCTACATGTACGGGGTGGCGATCTCCGCGGCGCTGGCGGTGCTGGTGGTGATGCTGGCCTCGATCACCCTGCTGCCCTCGTTGCTGTCCTACCTGGGGCCGAACGTCGACCGGCTGCGGATCCCCGTGCTCGGCCGCAGCCTCGACGCCAAGGAAGACGGCGAATCCCCCGCCGCCCGCTGGAGCCACGCCGTGCAGCGGCGCCCGTGGACGGCGGCGATCGTCGCCACCGCGATCCTGCTCGCGCTCGCCGCGCCGGCTCTGGGCATGCGCCTCGGCTTCCCCGACGCCGGCAACGATCAGCCCGACACGATGACCCGCCAGGCCTACGACCTGATCAGCGAGGGCTTCGGCCCCGGCGCCAACGGGCCGCTGGTGATCGCCGCCGAACTGCCCGATTCCAGCGACAAGGCGACCGTCAACGCCCTCGTCACCGATCTGCGCGAAGACGATGGCATCGCCTTCGTGGCGCCGCCGCGCTTCAACGTCGACGGCACCGCGGCGATCGTCACCGTGATCCCGACCACCTCCCCCCAGGACGAGGAGACCTCCGAACTGGTCGACCACCTGCGCGGGACGGTGATCCCGGCCGCGGTCGGCAACTCGGGCGTCAACGTCCTGGTCGGCGGCGTCAACGCCGCCCTCGAGGACCAGAGCACCTTCATCACCGGCCGCATGCCGTGGTTCATCGCCGGCGTCGTCGGGCTCTCGTTCCTCCTGCTCCTGGTCGCCTTCCACTCGCCATTCATCTCGCTGAAGGCGGCGGTGATGAACCTGCTTTCGGTCAGCGCCGCCTACGGCGTGATGACCCTGGTCGCCCAGGGCGGCGCCGTCGGCGAACTGATCGGGATCGACCACGAAGTCCCGATCGCCCCGTTCATGCCGGTGATGATGTTCGCGATCCTCTTTGGGCTCTCGATGGATTACGAGGTCTTCCTGATCTCGCGAATCCGCGAGGAGTACCTGAAGGACGGCAATACGCGCCGCGCCGTCGCCGACGGCCTCGCCAAGACCGCCCGCGTGATCACCGCCGCGGCGGCGATCATGGTTGTCGTCTTCCTCGCCTTCGTCGCCTCCCCCGAAGTCTTCCTCAAGCTCTTCGGCATCGGCCTCGCCGCGGCGATCTTCCTCGACGCCACCCTCGTCCGCATGGTCCTGGTGCCGGCGGTGATGCAGCTGCTCGGCGAGCGCAACTGGTGGATCCCCGACTGGCTGGAGCGAATCCTCCCCCGGATCGAGGTCGAGGCGCGCGAGCCGCAGGCTGCGTCGAGCGGGTCGTGACGAGCTAAGGCCCTTCGTTCTCCTCTACGAAGGCCCGGGCGTCTTTCATCAACAGGATGCGCTGGAGAGGATCTAAAGACGACGATTCGAACCCGAATCGGTCGTAGAAGTGGCTGGCTCCCTCGCGGGCGTGGGCGATAATTGCCCTGGCGCCTACATTTTCGGCGGCGGCAATGCAGCGAAGGAAGGCATCCTGCAGCAGGGACCAGCCGACTCCCTTGCCCTGGTGCCTTTTGTCAACGCCTAAACGGGCCAGGACCAGGACTGGGATCGGTCTCCCGTGCGGTTGGCCTTTAAGCAGGCGTTCGGTCGCTTCCGCTGGTGCGATCTGGCCGACGGTCAGGGCGTAATACCCGACCACCTTCCCTCCGCTGGTGGTGACGAAGGTGCGAGCCGAACCGGCTGCCTCGGCATGGCGCGCATAGCGATGGAGCCATGCGTCCAGATCTTCGTCGCCGCAATTGAAACCCGCGCAATCGTGCTTTCCTCGAAGAGGCGCGGGATACGTGTAGGACACGGGCTACTCGAAGACACTTGGCCGCGAAAACAGATCCCGTAGGCCAGGTGGTACACGTGGAGGTTCTTCGAGACGCTCGTTCAACTGACGCCATCCCTCCTCATCGAGCAGAAACTCGGTGCGATCGGCCAAGATCCGCCTGGCCTCGGTCACTGCTGCATCACGAACGAAGTTGCTGTAGCTGGTCCCCTCGGCCGTGCTAGCCGCACGAACTATCTCGTCCTCCTCGCGATCTACACGCAAGTTCCAGCGATGCTCACGGGGTTTTTTAGTCGGCCGTACATCCATGTAGGCACATTGTACAGACACGGTACGTACAGACCATTTCACCGGTTCGGCTGCTTGACCAGCGTCTGCCCCGTCATCGCCTCCGGCTGGGGGATTTTCAGGAGGTCTAATGCGGTGGGGGCGACGTCGGCGAGGATGCCGTGGTCGCGGAGCTCGAAGCCTTGGGCGGTGACGATCAGGGGGACCGGGTTGAGCGAGTGGGCGGTGTTGGGGGAGCCGTCGGGCTCGAGCATGTGGTCGCAGTTGCCGTGATCGGCGGTGACGATGCAGGCGCCGCCCTTGGCGGTGACCGCCTCGATCACCTTGCCGAGCTGGGCGTCGACGGTCTCGACCGCTTTGACGGCGGCGGGGATGACGCCGGTGTGGCCGACCATGTCGGGGTTGGCGAAGTTGATGATCCCGAAGCGGTAATCAATTTCGCGCCAGTGGGAGACGAAGGTCTCGGCCGCACCCTCGGCGCTCATCTCCGGCTTGTGGTCGTAGGTGGGGACGTCACGCGGGGATTCGACCAGCGCCCGCTCTTCCCCCTCGACCTCCTGCTCCTTGCCGCCGTTGAAGAAGTAGGTGACGTGCGCGTACTTCTCGGTCTCGGCGACGTGAAGCTGGTCGCCGCCGGCGGCGGCGATCGTCTCCGCCAGGGTCGTCTTCGGCCGCTGCTCGGGGAAGGCAACCGGGTAGGGCCAGCCCTTGCGGTACTGGGTCATCGTCGTCAGATCGAGCGGCGCCGCGTCGCGGGGGAACTCGTCGAACTCGGGGTCCGCGAGGGCGCGGCTCATCTGCCGGGCGCGATCGGGGCGGAAGTTGATGAAGAAGGCGACGTCGCCCTCGGCGGCGCCGTCGTAGTCCCCGATCACCGTCGGTTTGACGAACTCGTCGGTCTCCCCGCGCTCGTAGGACTCGGCGATCGCCGCCGCCGCGCTTGGCGCCTGCAGGCCGCGGGCGTGGACGATCGCGTCGTAGGCGAGCTTGGTCCGCTCCCAGCGGGTGTCGCGGTCCATCGCGTAGTAGCGGCCGCTGACGGTGGCGATACGGCCGGCCGCGCGCAGCCAGCGCTCAAGTTCCTCCAGATAGCCCTTGCCGCCGTGCGGGAGCGTGTCGCGGCCGTCGGTGAAGGCGTGGAAGACGACGTCGGGGACGCCCTCCTGGGAGGCCAGCTCGATCGCCGCCTCGATGTGCTCCCAGCCGGAGTGGACGCCGCCGTCGGAGACCAGCCCGAGCAGGTGGAGGCGGCCGCGGGGGCTTTGACGGGCGCGCTCGCAGGCGGCGAGCAGGACCTCGTTGTCGAAGAAGCTGCCGTCGGCGACGGCGTCGTCGATTCGCGCCAGGTCCTGCTTGACGATCGAGCCAGCGCCGAGGTTGAGGTGGCCGACCTCGGAGTTGCCCATCTGCCCCTCGGGCAGGCCGACGTCGGGTCCCTGGGCGGAGAGCTGGGTGTGCGGGAACTCGCTCCAGAGGCGGTCGAAAACCGGCGTCTCGGCGAGCGAGATCGCGTTGCCCGGCCCCGGCTCCGCCAGCCCCCAGCCGTCAAGAATCACGAGAGCTAGCGAAGGAACCGTCATTGGAGATTGTTTCCACCCTTGGAGCCCTTATAGGGGCCAAAAGGGTGGAAACGATGGTGGGTCGTCATGACGCCTCGACTATGGCGGCGAAGTCGTTCGGGTCGAGGGAGGCGCCGCCGACGAGGGCGCCGTCGACGTCGGGCAGCGAGAGCAACTCCTCGGCGTTGCCGGGCTTGACCGAGCCGCCGTAGAGGACTCGCACCTCGTCGGCGGCGGCACCGCGGGCGCGGAGAACGTCGCGGATGAAGGCGCACGCCTCCTGCGCCTGCTCGGGCGTGGCGGTGCGGCCGGTGCCGATCGCCCAGATCGGCTCGTAGGCGATCACGACCTCGGCGATCTGGCCGGCCTCGATGTTGCTGAGGTCAGCCTGCAGCTGGCGCTCCAGGACTTCCTCGGTCTCCCCCGCGTCGCGGGCGCTCTCGCTCTCGCCGACGCAGAGGATCGGCTCGAGGCCAGCGGCGAGGGCCACCGGCACCTTGCGCGCCAGCGCCTCGTCGGTCTCGTTGAAGTACTGGCGCCGCTCGGAGTGGCCGAGGACGACCGCCTCGACGTCGAGCTCGACCAGCATCGGCGCCGAAACCTCGCCGGTGAAGGCTCCCGACTCCTCCTCGTGCATGTTCTGGGCGGCGACTTTGACCGCGGTCCCGTAGCGCCGCTCGACCACCGCGGTCAGGGCGGTGAAGGGCGCGCAGATGACGACGTCGGACTGCGTCGCGGCGATCCGCGGCAGCAGCGCGTCGATGAACTCGGCCGCCTCGGCGACGGTCTTGTGCATCTTCCAGTTGGCGGCGATGTACGGCGTGCGGTCAGGCATCTACCTGGGTCCCTTCCTCGGCGTCGAGCAGGGCCTCTACGCCCGGCAGCTTCTTTCCCTCCAGCAGCTCCAAAGAGGCCCCGCCGCCGGTCGAGACCCAGTCGACCTGGTCCTCCAAGCCGAACTGGTTCAGCGCCGCGACCGAGTCGCCGCCGCCCACCACCGTGGTCCCGGGCGCCGCGGCGACCGCTTCGGCGACGGCTTTGGTGCCGCCGGCGAATGGCTCCATCTCGAAGGCGCCCATCGGCCCGTTCCAGAGGACGGTGCCGGCGGCGGCGATCGCCTGGGCGTAGTTCTCGGCGGTGCGGGGGCCGACGTCGAGGCCCATCCAGCCGTCGGGCACCTCCACTCCGTCGCTCTCTTTGCGCTCGGTCTCGGCGGAGAACTCCCGCCCGAGCACCAGGTCAACCGGCAGCTGCAGCTCGCAATCGGACCCCTCGGCCCGCTCCAGCGCCTCTTTTGCCTCCTCCTCGCCCTCGGCCAGCGAATCGCCGACGGGGATCCCCTGCGCCTTGAAGAAGCCGAAGCACATCGCGCCACCGATCAGGATCTGGTCGGCGACTTCGAGGAAGCGGTCGATCACGCCGACCTTGTCGGAGACCTTGGCGCCGCCGAGAACGACGACCAGCGGCCGCTTCGGGTCATCGACGACCTTGGTCAGTTCGGTCACCTCCCGCTCCAGCAGCAGCCCCGCGTAGGCGGGCAGGTAGTCGGCGACGCCGGCGGTGCTGGCGTGGGCGCGGTGGGCGGCGCCGAAGGCGTCGTTGACGTAGACGCTCGCCAGCTGGGCGAGGTTTTCGGCCAGCTTCGGGTCGTTCTTCGTCTCCCCCGGCTCGAAGCGGATGTTCTCCAGCAGCAGCACGTCGCCGGGGCCGAGCGCGCCGCAGGTGAGGTCGACGTCGCCCTCGATCACGCCCGGCGCCAGCTTCACCTTCGTCCCCAGCAGCTCGCCCAGGCGCTTGGCCACCGGCGCCATCGAGAGCGCCGGGTCGCGCTCGCCCTTCGGCCGGCCGAGGTGGGACATCAGTACCAGCGCCGCGCCGCGTTCACGCAGCAGCTCGATCGTCGGCAGAGCGGCGCGGATGCGGGTGTCGTCGGCGACCACCCGCTCGCCGCCCTCCTCCTTCAGCGGGACGTTGAAGTCGACGCGGACGAGGACGCGGCGCCCCTTGACCGGGGCGTCCCGGACGCTTGCCTTGTCGAAGGACCCCCTCATCAGTGAAAGCCCATTAGGGACGAACCGGCGAGCCGTCAGGAAGGCAGGACCTTGCCGGCGAGCTCGACGCAGCGGTTGGAGTAGCCCCACTCGTTGTCGTACCAGGAGACCGCCTTCACCAGCTTGCCGTCGCCGATCACCATCGTCTGGCCGGCGTCGAAGACAGAGGAGTGCGGGTCGCCGACGATGTCGGTGGAGACGATCGGGTCCCCGGTGTAGGAGAGGATCCCCTGCAGCGGGCCCTCGGCCGCGGCCTTGACAGCGGCGTTGACCTCCTCCGGGTTCGTGGCTTTCGCGGCGTCGAAGGTGAGGTCGACGACCGAGCCGGTCGGGACCGGGGCCCGAACCGAGAAGCCGTTCAGCTTCCCGTTCAGCTCCGGCAGCACCAGGCCGACCGCCTTGGCGGCGCCGGTCGTCGTCGGGATCAGGTTGAGCGCCGCGGCGCGGGCGCGGCGCAGGTCCTTGTGCGGCATGTCCTGCAGGCGCTGGTCGGCGGTGTAGGCGTGGATCGTCGTCATCAGGCCCTGTTCGATCCCGATCGCCTCGTGCAGGACTTTGGCCAGCGGCGCCAGGCAGTTGGTGGTGCAGGAAGCGTTGGAGATGACGTCGTGCTTGTCGGGGTCGTAGTCGCGGTCGAAGTTGACGCCGAGGGCGACGGTCACGTCCGGCTCCTTGGCGGGGGCCGAGATGATCACCTTCTTGGCGCCGGCCTCGAGGTGCTTGGCGGCGTCGGCGCGGGCGGTGAAGAAGCCGGTCGACTCGATCACGACGTCGACGCCGAGATCGCCCCAGGGCAGCTGGGCCGGGTCGCGCTCGGAGAGGACCTTGAGCTCGTCGCCGTCGGCGATGATCGTGTCGCCGTCGACCTCAACCCCGCCGGGGTAGCGCCCGAGGATCGAGTCGTACTTGAGCAGGTGGGCCATGGTGGCCGTGTCGACGAGGTCGTTGACCGCGACGAAGTCGATGTCGGCGCCGGACTCCTTCGCGGCCCGGAAGACGTTGCGCCCAATGCGTCCGAACCCGTTGATGCCGACCTTCACAGCCATGAACCAATTCCTCCTAATTTCGCTCGTAAAGCGGGTTGTTTGGGGATGCCGATCCTATGGGGTCGGCGAGTTCGGCTCCGGCCTCAGTCGGAGCCGATCGTGATCTCGATCTCGTACCCGTCGGGGTCCTTGAGAAAAGCGGAGTAGGAGCCCGAGCCGTGCGAGCGCTGCTCGCCCGGGTCGGAGACGCTGACGCCGCCCGATTTGACCCCGTTCTCCCAGGCCGCCTTCACCGCCACGATCCCCAGCGCCGAGAAGCTGAGCAGGCCGAAGCCGGGCGCCGGGTCGTGCTTGGAGGAGACGAAGAAGACGGGTTTGGCGATGCCCCAGCCGATCGTCTGATCCTGCTCGAAATGCCGCCGCCAGCCCAGGGGGGCCAGCATCGAGTCGTAGAAGGCCGCAGAGCGATCAAGATCGCCGACCTCCAGGAGGACGTGGTGAAGCATCAGGCAGGGGAGGCTATCGGGGCCCCTCCCCGGAACGCCGTCCGGTCAGCCCGAGCGCGGGGTCCAGCGGAAGAACTTGATCGCGAGGAGGAGGCCGGCGAGGCCCCAGAGGGCGACGACGGCGAGGTTGTCCCAGGAGACGGCGGAACCGCCGGCGGGGACGTAGGCGTCGAAGAAGGCGTCGAAGAAGTGGCGGACCGGGAAGAGGTCGGCGAAGGCGATGACGCCGTCGGGAAGCTGGTCTTCGGGGATGAAGACGCCGGAGAGGAAGTAGAGCGGCAGCAGCAGCGCGTTGACGATCGCCGCGGCGGCGTCCTGGGAGGGGATCGCGGCGGTGAGGGCAATGCCGAGGCAGCAGAAGCTGGCGGCGCCGATCACCAGGGTGATGAGAATCGCCGGCAGTCGGTCCCAGGGGACGTCGGCGCCGAAGAGGGCGCCGATCGCCGCCAGCAGGACCAGCATCATCAGGGCGACGACGATCGAGTTGCCGACCCGGCCGGCGATGAAGACCCAGGGCGGCATCGGGGTACCGCGGCCGCGCTTGAGGCGGCCGTCTTCGCGGGCGATCACCAGGGTCATCGCCAGCGTCTGCATCGTCGCCGAGATGATTGCCAGCGACATGATCGCCGGCACGTAGTAGGTGGTCGCGTCGATCCCGCCGCGGACGTTGACGTCTTCGCCGCTGAAGACGACGGCGAGGATGAGGAAGAGGATCACGGGGAACATCACCGTGAAGAAGACGGAGGCGGGATTGCGCCAGAAAGCCTTCTGGTCGTAGCGGAACTGGTGGCCGACGAGGGCGAGGCCGGTCATCGGCTGACCTCCTCGGCGGCATCGGCCTCGGCGGTGGCGGTCAGCTCCAGGTAGACGTCCTCGAGCGAGGGGCGCGTCACTTCAAGGCCCTCCAGCTCCTCTCCGTCGGCGAGGGCCTTGCTCGTCAGCTCGTGCAGAGCCTGGACAGGAGTCTTCGTCTGCAGGACGACCTCCTGTCCCTGCGCGCGATAGCGGATCGTCGTCTCACCGGCATCGCGTTCGCCGAGATCCTCCGGCGTCCCCTGGGCGACGATCTGGCCAGCGGCGATGATCGTCACCCGGTCGGCGAGGCGCTGCGCCTCGTCCATGTAGTGGGTGGTGAGGAAGACGGTCTTGCCGAGGTCGCGGAGGCCGGCGATGACCTCCCAGGCCTGGCGCCGCGCGGAGGGGTCGAAGCCGGTCGTCGGCTCGTCGAGGAAGAGCAGCTCGGGGTCGCCGACCAGGGCCATGCCGACGTCGAGGCGCCGCTGCTGGCCGCCGGAGAGCCGGCTCGCCCGCTCGTCGGCTTTGTCCCCCAGACCGATCAACGCGATCACGTCCTCAGTGGGCAGCGGAGCCCGGAAGTAGCCGGCGTAGAGGTCGATCGACTCGCGCACGGTTAGGTAGGGATCGAGCCGCCCGCTCTGGAGGACGATCCCGATCCGCTCGCGCCACTCGCGCCCGGCCCGCTGGGGGTCGGTGCCGAGCACGCTCACCTCTCCCCCGGTTCGCCGCCGGTACCCCTCGAGGATCTCGACCGTCGTCGTCTTCCCCGCCCCGTTCGGCCCGAGGAAGGCGAAGACCTCGCCGCGCTCGACTTCGAGGTCGATGCCGCGGACCGCCTCGGTCGAGCCGTAGCTCATCCGCAGGCCCTGAATGGAGATGACGGGGTCAGACAAGAAGGGCGATTCAACCAAGCTCTACGTCGCGGTGCTTCACCCGGACGATGACGTCGTCGCGGGCGGCGAGGTCGCGGCGGATGCGGTCGGCGACGGTGATCGAGCGGTGGCGGCCGCCGGTGCAGCCGATCGCGATCGTCAGGTGGCTCTTGCCCTCGGCGACGTAGGCGGGGACGAGGAACTCGAGCAGCGGCAGCAGGCGGCCGTAGAACTCGCCGGCCTGGGTGCCTTTCTCGACGTAGGCGCGGACCTCCTCGTCCATCCCGGTCATCGGCCGCAGGTCCTTGTCGTAGTAGGGGTTGGGGAGGAAGCGGACGTCGAGGGTGAGATCGGCGTCGCGCGGCGGGCCGTTCTTGAAGCCGAAGGTGAGCAGGGTCAGCGCCAGCTTGCCGCTCTCCTCCTGCCCCAGCAGCTCTTCCTTGATCTGGCGGCGCAGTTCGGCCCCGGTCAGGTCGCTGGTGTCGATGACTTTGTCGGCGCGCTCGCGCAGCGGCGCCAGCAGCGCTCGCTCGGCCCGGATCCCCTCGACGATTCGCCCTTCCGGCGCCAGCGGGTGGCGGCGGCGGGTCTCCTTGTAGCGGTCGAGCAGGGTCTCCTCGTCGGCCTCGAGGAAGAGGACCATCGGCTTCAGGCCTTCGGCCTCGAGATCGTCGATCACCTGCACCAGCTCCTCGAAGTAGTCGCCGCCGCGGACGTCGGAGACGATCGCGGCGCGCTCGACGCCGCTGCCCTGGTGGCGGAAGAGCTCGCCGAGGCTGGCGATCATCCGCGGCGGCAGGTTGTCAACGCAAAAGTAGCCGCCGTCCTCGAAGGCGGCGATCGCTTCCGACTTGCCCGCCCCCGAGTGGCCGGTGATGACGACCAGCGTCACCGCTTTCGGCATCGCCACCTCAGTTGGTCCGGTTGAGCTGCTCATGGATCTCGCGGCCTACTTTGCCAGGCAGGCCGGGCACTGCCTCGAGCTCCTCGCGGGTGGCGGCGAGGAACCGCTCCGGCGTGCCGAAGTGTTGCAGCAGCGCCCGCTTGCGCGCCGGCCCGATTCCGGGCAGGGAATCGAAGACCGAGCTTTCAAGCATGCCGCGGTCGCGACGGCCGCGGTGGTGGTCGATCGCGAACCGGTGCGCCTCGTCGCGGACCCGCTGCAGCAGCCGCGAGGCTTCCGAGTCGGCGGCGAGGTCGAGCGGCTCGGAGCGGCCGGGGACGTAGACCTCCTCGAGGCGCTTGGCGAGGCTGACCACGGTGACCCCGCGCTCGGTGAACGGCTCCAGCGCCCGCACCCCGGCCGCGAGTTGGCCTTTGCCACCGTCGATCAGGATCAGCGAGGGCAGCGAGGAGAAGCTGGGGTCGCGTTTGCCGTCGTGCGGGGAGAGGTCGGCCTGGTCGAGGTAGCGGGCCATCCGCCGGCTCAAGACCTCCTCCATCGAGGCGAAGTCATCGGGGCCGCCGTTGCCAACGCCGTCGAGACGGAGGTCGCCGCGGACTTTGAAGCGGCGGTAGTCGGACTTCTTCGGGGCGCCGCCCTCGAAGACGACCATCGAGGCGACGGTGTGCTCGCCGCCGATCGTCGAGATGTCGAAGCCCTCGATCCGCACCGGCAGCTCTTCCATCCCCAGCGCCTCGGCCAGCGCCCCCAGTGCCTCGACCCGCTGCGTACGCCGATGCTCGCGGCGCAGCCGGTCCTGGTCGAGCGCCAGCTGGGCGTTGCGCTCGGCCAGCTCCCGCAGCCGCCGTTTGTCGCCGCGCTCAGCCGCGCGGACCTCGACCGGCGCCCCGCGGCGCTCGCTCAGCGCCTCGCCGAGCACCTCGGCGCGCTCGCGCAGGTAGGGGCCGACGATGATCGTCCGTGGCATCGAGGGCGAGGCGGCGTAGTACTGGGAGATGAACTCCTCGGCGACCTCGCCCGGCTCGCGTTCGCCCTGGTTTTCGAGGTAGAAGCTCTGGCGCTCAGCGAGGATCCCGTCGCGGACCTGAAAGACCTGGGCGTTGGCGTCCTGTCCCTCGACCGCGACCCCGATCAGGTCCGCGGTCCCCATCGTCACCCCCGCCACCCGCTGGCGCTCGAACAGCGAGCGGATCGCTTTCAGCCGGTCGCGGTGGATCGCCGCCCGCTCGAATTCCTGCGCCTCGGCGGCCGCTTTCATTTTCCCCTCCTCCTCGCGCTCGACCTGGCGGTAGCGGCCGGAGAGGAAGTCGACGATCGCCTCGATGTTGCGGCGGTACTCCTCCTGGGAGATGTACTCGACGCAGGGCGCCCCGCAGCGCTTGATGTAGTAGTCGAGGCAGGGGCTGCCGGAGCGGCGGCCCGGCTCCTTGCCCTCGCAGGTGCGGAACTGGAACAGCTTGCCGAGCAGGTCGAGCGTCTCCCGCACCCGCTTGGCGCTGGAGAAGGGGCCGAAGTAGGCGCGGCCCGAGCGGTGCTTCTCGCGGGTGAAGTAGACCCGCGGGTACTCCTCGTCGAGGCTGACGGCGACATAGGGGTAGGACTTGTCGTCCCGCAGGCGGATGTTGAAGCGCGGCCGGTGGCGCTTGACGAAGCTCTGCTCGGTCAGCAGCGCCTCGGCCTCGTTGGCGGTGACGAGACTTTCGATCCGGTCGATCCGCGAGGTGAGGCGGGTGTTGCCGCCGGAGAAGTGGGAGGAGATCCGTTTGCGGATCGAGCGCGCCTTGCCGACGTAGAGGAGCTCGCCGTCGCGATCGTAGAAGAGGTAGACGCCCGGCTGGTCGGGCAGCTCTTTGCGCTGCTGCGCGATCCGCTCGGCTCGGCTCAGCGCGCCCTCGTCCTTCGCTTTTCCACTGCCTTTCGCCATCGCTCTAAGGGTAGGCTGCTGGCCACCTGGCCAACCCGCCCACGAGGAGACCGATGAGCCCCGAGACCGTCAACCCCCCGCAGCTGAACACGATTCGGATCGATGTCGAGGGCGAGATCGGGACCCTCACCCTGGACCGGCCCGACGCCTTCAACGCGATGAGCCCGGAACTGATCGGCGAGATGACGGTCGCCTTCGCCTGGCTCGCCGACCGGGCGAAGCTGCGGGGGCTGATCATCACCGGGGCCGGGCAGGCGTTCTGCGCCGGCGGCGACGTCACCTGGTTCCGCAAAGGCGTCGAGTCGGGCGAGATCGACCTGCCGAGCGACGTCCGCCGCGGCGCCGAGGTCCTGCACCAGGCGATCGTCGACCTGCGCCGGATCCCCTTCCCCGTGATCGGGGCGATCAACGGCCCGGCGGCCGGGGCGGGCTTCTCGCTGGCGCTCGCCTGCGACATCCGGATCGCCTCCAAGACCGCCTTCTTCGCCCCCGCCTACGGCCGGATCGGCGCCTCCCCCGACGGCGGCATGACCTACTTCCTGCCGCGCGTCGTCGGCCCGAGCAAAGCACTGGAACTGCTGCTCGAAGACCCGAACCTGAAGGCCGAGGCGGCGAAGGAGCTGGGCCTGGTCAGCGCGGTGGTCGGGCCCGACGAGCTGATGGAGGCGGCGCGGGCGAAGGCGGAGGAGCTGGCGAAGAAGGCGCCCCACTACGTGCGGATGGCGAAGTACCTCTGCGGGGTCAGCCTCGACAACAGCATCACCGAGCACCTGCAGCTGGAGCGCCACGGAATCGCCGACTCGATGGCGACCGAGGACCTGCGCCAGGGCGTTGAGACCTTCTTCAGCGGCGGCACTCCCGAGTTCCACGGTCGCTGAACGGGGTAGCGACTCTTTACGTACCGGGAATAGAGTCCGAGTCCCAGTCCTTAAGCGGGAAAGGAAAGACATGAAGAAGTTGATCGCCCTGTTTGCCCTGCTCCTAGCGGCGCTGGCGCTGGTCGCCTGCGGCTCCGACAGCTCCAGCGAAGCCGAAACCGGCGCTGCCGGGATCGCTCAGGAAGCGGAAGAAGGCGCCGAAGAAGCCGGCGAAAAGGCCGAAGAAGTAGGCGAAGAAGCGAAGGAAAAGGGCGAAGAAGCCAAGAAGGAAGCCGAAGGCGGCAGCGGTGGCAGCGCCACCAGCCTCGACATCGAAGCCGACCCCAGCGGCAACCTCGCCTTCACCAGCGACTCAGCCACCGCCAAGGCCGGCGACGTCACCGTCAACTTCACCAACTCCTCGCCGGTCCCCCACGACGTTCACATCGAAAGCCAGAGCGGCGAAGACCTCGGCGGCACCGAAGTCATCCAAGAAGGCTCCGACTCGGGCGAAGTCGAACTGAAGCCGGGCACCTACACCTTCTTCTGCTCCGTCCCGGGCCACCGCCAGGCCGGCATGGAAGGCACCCTGACCGTCAAGTAGCGCTCTCATGGGAAAGCTCCCGGACTCAGCTCAAACGTCACGGCCGTGGCGCATCCACGAGCTGGTCCGGGACTTCCAGCTCCTCGACGTCTGGGCGCTGCCGACGCCGGGGGGTGCCGACGACTTCCCGCGGCTGGTGGAGATCTTCGCCTCTAGCGACACCAACAGCGACTCCGGCGCCGCCCAGGCCCTCTGGGCGATCCGCTGGAAGCTCGGCGAAATCTTCGGCTGGGACGAGGTCGAACCCGGCGACTTGCCGGGCTGGCAGATGCTGCGCGACCGACTGCCGCAGGACCTGCGCGATGGCCCCACCGGCCCTGAGTTCGCCGAGCTTCCCTTCGAACCCGTCTACCTTCTCGAGGACGAGTGGGCGGCGGAGATCGCCAACAAAACGGTCCACGGCGTCCTCCACCTCTCCTGGGTCCCCGACGGCCCCGACACGTTCCGCGGCCAGATGTCCGTCTACGTCAAACCGAACGGCCTCCTCGGCAAGGCCTACCTCGCCGCGATCCAGCCCTTCCGTCATCTCGTCGTCTACCCGCCGCTGCTGCGTCGGCTGGAACGGGTGTGGCGGGAGGAGGGTGAACTGCGGTCGGCGCCGAGCTAAGCGGCAGCCATCACTCGCGTCACCGAGTCGCCGACGAAGCAGGGCTTCTCGCCGCCCTCGACCTCGAGGGTGAAGCGGGTGACGACCTCGTACCAGCCGCCGCCCTTCTCCTCGACCGAGACGACCTCGGCCTTGGCGCGGATCTTCGAGTCGACGGGGACCGGGGCCGGGAAGCGGATCTTGTTCCAGCCGTAGTTGACGCCGAGGGCGAAGCCGGTGGAGGAGATCAGTTTGCCGCGGAAGCCGTCAACCGTGGCGAGGGTGAGGTTGCCGTGGGCGATCGTGGTGCCGTAGGGGCTCTCGCTCTTCGCCCGCTCGGGATCGACGTGGATCCACTGATGGTCGCCGGAGAGCTCGGCGAAGGCGTCGATGTCGGCCTGGGTGATCGTCCGCCACTCACTCGGGCCGACCTCCTGGCCGACCAGCGCCTTCATCCCCTCGACTCCCTGTACCTCGGTGGCCATCGGCGGGCAGTCTAGCTCGCGAGTCCGTGAAAACCCTTGTAGTACAAGGGCTGAGACAGACTCACGCTCAGTCGGTCCACCAGTCGGGGACGAGCTTGCCGTCGCCGTCGCGGCGGGGGCCGAAGGCGAGCACCTCGAGGCCGCTGTCGCCGGCTTCGAAGGCGCGCGTCACCTGCGGTGAAACGCGGATGGCGTCGAGCGACTCCACCTCGATGATCTCGTCGTCGAGTTTGAACAGGCCGCTGCCGCGGACGACGACGTAGACCTCCTCCGCCTCCTCGTGCACGTGGCCGAACGGCTGCCGTTTGCCGGGCATGATCCGGTGGAAGCTGAAGCCGGTGTCCTCGGCCTCGAGGTCGTCCTTGGCGAAGCGCGCCTCCATCAGGTCGTCGCCGAAGCCAAACTCCGGCGCCGAGTTCTTGACCTCGTCCAGCTTCTTGTGAGTGAAGGGGTTGCGCATCTCGCTCCTTTGGTGGCCGTCGTCCGGAATCCGCTACCCGCCGTGGGTAGGACCAAGCAGTTCTACCTGGGAAGAGAGCTCGCCGTCCAGCAGCACATGCAGCGCGAAGCCGGGCGGGTCGGTCCAGACGACGGCGTCGTCGTCCTCGAAGTCGGGTGGGTCGAAGTCCGGCAGCATCTGCAGGTAGGTGCTGGGGGCGGAGAGGACCGGGCAGCCGGCGAGGGCGGCGGCGCCGATGCGGTGCAGGTGGCCGCCGACGATCGCCCGCAGCTGCGGATGGCGGCCGACGACCGCGGCCAGCGCTTCCCGTTCGGGCGCCACCAGGTTGATCTCGTCCCATTCCGGCAGGCCGGTGGCAAGCGGCGGGTGGTGCATGGCGAGGAGGGTCGGGCGCTCCGGCTCCCTGCCGAGCTCCTCGTCGAGCCAGCGCAGCTGCTCCGCGTCGAGGGCGCCGCGGTCCTCTCCCGGGACGGTCGAGTCGAGGACGACGAGGCGGAGCTCGCCAACCTCGGCGGAGTAGTCGATCGGCGCGTCCCCCTCCCCCGGTAGCTCGAATGCGCGGCGCAGCGAGGCGCGGAGGTCATGGTTGCCCGGGAGGACGTGGACCGGGACCTCAAGGCGGTCGAGCAGGCGCCGCGCCAGCAGCGAGTCCTCCTGACCCCCGTCGGCGGTCAAGTCTCCGGAGACGACGACGGCGTCGACCGGGTTCGGCAGCGCCCGGACCGCCTCGATCACCGCTTCCAGCCGCGGCTGCGGATCGACTCCCTCCCAGCGGGCGCCGAGGTGGAGGTCGCTGAGCTGGGCGAGCAGGACGGGCTTCATCCGGGCAGTAGCCTACGGGCGTGCGCCCCGTCGGTCGTGTCCTCTCCAGCAGCCAGCTGAAGACGCTGGCGCAGCACGGCGAGGAGCGGACGGCGGCGGTCGGGGAGGAGCTGTTCCGGATCGGCGACGAGAGCTACCCGTTCATCGCCATCCTCGAGGGCGAGGCGGCGGTGCTCGACGGAAACGGGCAGGAGATCGTCCGCCACGGCGCCTCCGGCTTCCTCGGCGAGATGAACCTGCTCTCTGGCCAAACCGTCTTCCTCACCGCCGTGGCGACCGAGCCAATGCGCTACATCGCGGTCGAGCGCGAAGAGCTGCGCAAGCTGCTGCGCGAGGACGCGCCGCTCTCCGACATCCTCCTCTCCGCCTTCGTGCAGCGGCGCGAACTGCTGCAGCAGCGGCAGGGGATCGGCGTCGAGATCCTCGGGCCACGCTACTCGGACGCGACGCGACGTCTGGCCGAGTTCGCCAAACGCCAGCGCCTCCCCTACACCTGGCTCGACTCCTCCGAGGACGAGGAGGCGGCGCGGGCGCTGGAGGGGCTGGCGGCCGAGGAGATCCCGCTGGTGCGCCTACCGGGCGGGAACGAGCTGCGGGCGCCGAGCGACGGCGAGCTCTCGCGTGCGCTCGGGATCGGGCTGGAGCTGGGGCCGCGGGAGGAGGTCGACCTGCTGGTGATCGGCGGCGGCCCGGCCGGCCTCGGCGCCGCCGTCTACGGCGCCTCGGAGGGGCTCGACACGCTGGTGATCGAGAGCACGGTCCTCGGCGGCCAGGCGGGGAGCTCGCGGCGGATCGAGAACTACCTCGGTTTCCCGGCGGGGATCACCGGCACGGAGCTGACCAGCCGGGCGGTCACCCAAGCGCGCAAGTTCAATGCCCGCACCGCGACCCCGTACCGAGCGAAGGCGCTCGAGCCCGGCAACGGCCACCACGTGGTCCGGCTGGAGGAGGGAAATGAGATCGCCGCTCGCGCGATCGTCCTCGCCACCGGCGCCGAATACCGGAAACTGCCCGTGGCCGATCTCGAGCAGTACGAGGGCTTCAGCGTCTTCTACGCGGCCGGGCCGCCGGAGGCGCAGATCTGCGGCGGCCAGCGGGTCGGCGTGGTCGGCGGCGGCAACTCGGCCGGCCAGGCCGCCGTCTGGCTCGCCCGCGGCGGTGCCCTGGTGACGCTCCTGCACCGGCGCGCCGACCTCGGCGAGACGATGTCGCGCTACCTGATCGACGAGCTCGACCGCTACGGCGTCCACGTCCGCGACAAAAGCGAAATCAGCGAGCTGCACGGCGACGACGGCAAGCTCGAAGCCGTCACCCTCACAGACGGCAGCCGCCTCCCCTACTCGTTCCTCTTCCTCTTCCTCGGCGCCTCCCCCTGCACCAACTGGCTAGGAGACGCCGTCGCCCGCGACGACAAAGGCTTCGTCCTCACCGGCCCCGACGTCGGCGCCGAAGGCCTGCTTGAAACCACCGTCCCCCGCGTCTACGCCGCCGGCGACGTCCGCTCCGGCTCGATCAAGCGCTGCGCTATCGCCGTCGGCGAGGGCGCCGCGGTCGTGCGGTTCGTGCACGAGCATCTGCAGCCGCAGCAGCCTTCTCCTCACTCAGCCGCCTGAGCATCTCGTCGACGTCGTAACCGGCCTCGGCTCTTTTCACGGCTTTCTCGATGAACTCCTCGGTAATCAGCTCGCCGCTGACAGTTTCACCGTAGGTCTTCTTACGCGGCATCGTCATTCCCTCGGTAGGAGGTTTGCATACTTCGGTCGCACCTTCATCGCGTGGATTGCGAGCTCCGAGCCATTCGATCGTGGGATCGTGATCACCTCAAGCAGTACCGCATCGGTTCCAGCTCCGAGATACAAACGAGTTCCATTATCTTGATCGATGACTTGTATTGGGTGCTTGAGGGCATGCTTAATGTCAGCTTCGGTGACACCGTGCTTGAAGGCGCTCGGATAGAGCTCCCGCATCCTCATAACCCGGAAACTCACGCCACCAACCGCACTTCGAAGCTGGGCATGACGATGGCGCCCGCGCCACCAATCAGGGCGAGGATGCGGGTGACGTAGGCCTGGGTCTCGGGATAGGGCGGGATGCAGTGGCAGGCTTCGACGGGGGCGGGGCCGGCGTTGTAGGCGGCGAGGGCTAGTTCGGGGGAGCCGAACTGGGCGAGGAGGTCGTGCATCAGGTGGGCCTCGGCATCGATCGCGGCTACCGGGTCGTAGGGGTTGGTGAGGCCGTAGGAGGCGGCGGTCGACGGCATGAACTGGGCGATGCCTTGGGCGCCGGCGGGCGACCCGGCCGTCGGGTCGAAGCCGGACTCGGCCATCAGCTGGCCCGCCATCAGGGCGGGCGGAACGCCCCAGCGGGCGGCGGAGCGGAGGATTGGGTCGCGGTACTGCGCTGGGACGAAGGAGGGGAGGGTCGTCGAGGAGACGTCCGTCGCCCCTCCCCCGCCCGTGGTTGATGCTTCCCCCGCTGGAGAGCAGGGAGCGGGGCCGGCGTCGAAGCCGTAGTGCCACGGCTCCCACGAGTACCTCTGGACGAAGCCGAAGGTCCCTGCGTGCGAGACCAGCCATGAATACGCGGCGTCGGGCCCGAGATCGAGCTCGGTGGCGCAGCGGTGCAGGGAGTGGCCCGGCGGCGCAACCCAGGTCGGATCGGGATGGGCGGCGAACAGTTCCGCCTGTTCGGCGTCGGAGCGAAAGCCGGAGACGACGATCAGGGCGACGCCGTCGCCGCGCGCGGCGGCTGCCATCTGGTCATAGGCGGCGGCTACGTCCGGGCGCATCCCCTCGCCGTCGCGATAGACCAATGGACCGCTGTAGCCGCCCCCGCTCGCCATTCCCATGCCGCCGCTCACCGCCGCTCCGTAGGGAGCCGCCGCTTCGGCGACCGCGGAGGCTTCGACCCGTTGGCTGTCGCCTTCGCGCAAGCCGGCGACGACCGTGGCCTTGGCGCGCACCGGGGCGAAGGAGCTGGCGTCCGGAAACCGCACTTGAACCCGTCTTGGATCGACCTCGTTCGCGCGGGCGGCGCTCAACGCCGCGGCCTCCGCACGGGCCAGATATCTCCCCTTGTCCAGGTGGTTCGGGTTCGGCCGCCCGTCGGCGAGACGAGGCGGCGCCAGGAGATGCGGCAGGTCGTCGCGCATCGAGCGCACCGCCGAGATCGCGACGAGGTCGGCCGCCCGCTGCGCCCGGCCTTTGCCGGTCACCGCCCCGGCGATCGCCACCAGCGCCAGCGCCCCGGCGATCAGCGCCAGCGCCCCGCCCAGCGCCAGGATCAGCGCCTGCCCCCTCTGATCGCGCAGGCTCATCGGCGCGTCCGCAGGAGGCGGACGGCGAACCGCTCCGGGAGCCCGCCGGGAGCCCCGGCTGGAAGCGCGCCGAAAAGCGCCCGGCGCTCCGCCACCCAGCCGAGCCGCTGCTTCAGCACCGCGACCGCGAGGTCTCGAAGCAGGAGCTCTCGAACCGCGAGAGCGACGAGCGGCCGATCCGCCTGCAGGTCTGCCCGCAGCAGCACGCCCGTCGGCCGCAGGTCGAGTTCGCCCTCCAGCGTCTCCTGCAACAAGTCCGCAGGAACGTGGAGGACGGCGGCCGCACCGCGAGCGACCTCGACCGCCGCAGCGACGGCGGCGACTCCCTCACCATCTGCGGGCACCGCCAGATGGCAGACCTGACCCCGGGCCGCGACCCGCGCATCCGGCAGGTGGGTCCCGAGCCGCTCCTCCAGCTTCTGAGCGGCCGCCGAGGCCAGCAGGGCCGGCCGCGGCGCCCTCCCGCCAACATCGACAAACAACGTCGGAAGATCGACCTCGGCACCGGCGCAGGCCAGAGCGGCTGCCGCCCCCCGCGACCCCTCTGCCTCGCCCACCGCGGCGACGACGACCGTCGGACCGGTCTTCAGCGGGTTGAGGAAGACGGTCGAGCCGCTCACTGTGCCTCCCTGGCGCTGGCGCTGCTGCTGATCGCCAGCCGCTCGGCCAGAGCCGGGATCGGCGAGGGCGGCCGCAGCCGCACCAGGACCTTGCTTCCCTCGACCGAGATCGAGACGTCGTCTTCCGCCCACCCGGGCAGCGCCTCCCTGGCGGCGTCGGTAGCCGAACCTCCCGATGCCAGAGCCAGGGCTCCCGCCTCGGCGGCGCCGTCGGCGAGCGTCATCGCGTACCCAGCCGCCAGCAGTTGCAGCGCGACCAACCCAGCCAGCAGCAAGGCCGGCAGCGCCGCGACTAGCTCCACCGTCGCCTGACCGCGCTCAGCCATCGTCGCCTTCCAGCGAGCTGGCGGCACCAACTCGAACCGGCGGCAGCGACGGGATCAGCCGGGGGATCTCGACCCGGACCTCGACGCCCGCGTCGTCGTCGACCTTCGCCCGTTGCCTCAGCGCAGGCGGCAGAGCGGCGCGGGCGGCAGCGGCCGGGTCCGCACCCACCGCCGCCGCCCGCGCACCCGCCCGCGCGGCCACGCTCGCCGACCAGAGCGCCTGACCGGCAAGCGCGACCTGCGCCACCGCCAGCACCGCCAGCAGCAGGAAGGGGACCACCGCGATCAGCTCCACCGAAGCAGTCCCCCTCTCCCCGTGCGCTGCGTTTTCGGCCCTCGGCGGCATGCCGGGAACCTCACAGCCCCGAGCGCACGCATGGCGCGCACAAACAAAAAAGTCAGAGTCAGCTCACGCGCGGAACCGTGACCTAGGCGCTTGCTCCTAGCTCCTAGGTGCCGCCCAAACTTCAAGGATTAAACGAAAGCCGGCGAGTCCCCCGGGGAAGGATGTCGCGTGGGCTGCCCGCTTAGCTTGCTCCCCGCCTCCAGATCTCGCCAAGAAAGATCAAGAGGACACAAAGCATCAGGAAAACCCCGAGGAAGATGAGAATCGGCAGCAGCTGGAAAGCAGAGGAATCCTTCCCGAAGATAGTTTCGATTACGGACATCGTTCTATCTCCTGCATATGCGACCACGCACAGGACAATCAGAGCGAAAAACCCTCGGAGATTGATTTGACCAGCCTCAGTCCCGAACTCAAGCTTGTACATCTTCCCGAGAAGGCGGCTTACTGGACCAACCGGATCCAAATTAGCCTCGCGAGGCTTCTCTAACGGCCGCTCGCGCCGTCGCGCCCAGAGCGATGCCTCCGAAAACCAGGAGCAAGGCGATGTAGGCATTTGAAAACACGCTCCCCCCCAGCAAGGCGCCAAGGAGGGCGAAAATTCCCGCCGCGAAAACTCCACTTGGAATGCCCCCGAGCGCTAGGATGAGTCGAAAGTCGAGGGGATCACGGTGTTCCGGCTCAACCTCCTTCTCCCTAGCTGGGGGCGCTTGAAGCACAGGCACCGGTCTCTCAATAATGGCTCTTTGAACGCCGTATCGCTCCAGCAGCGCTTCTAGAGACGGCATCTCATCGGTGTAGATGACCCCTCCAGAGCCAACCTCTTTATCTGGGTCGAGAGCTTTGTCGACCACCACAATCGTGTCTCCAGCGTCCGTTTGGAGAATCGCGGAGCTGGGAGTTAGATCGCCTCGCCCTTTGTCTTGGGTTTTAAGTGCCATCGCCGCTTCCTATATTGCCAACCGCGGGATGAGCCGTTCGTACTCGGAGACACCTTCTTCGAGGATCTGTTCAACGACGGGCATCACGGTCTCCCCCTCTGGCACGAGTCCGCCTTCGTCAAATCGCGTTATGTGAAAGTTGAGACCCATCCACCAATTTTCGTCTCGCTGCTCATCTGGGACGCCGAAGAACTGGTTTTTGTGGGGCGGCCCGACAACGCCTAGCACTATGGACCACCGTTTATCACCGTCCAAACACATGCTGCTGAGCGCTCCCAACTTCGTCTCATAGTCGGGCATTAACTCGTCGAACCGATCCTTGTTGTAGTAGCGAACCCTCAGCCGTTTGCTGGCGGCTTCTGCGGCATCTCGATTACTGAGGGGATAGAGGGGGAACCAATCCGCAATCACCCGAGTGATCCGTTTTGGCTGCAGTACCTCGAGCACGTCACTGGTCCAAAGACGCGCTTCCTCGTAGGTGCGCTGCGGATCGTCTACGAGTTCCTGATCGAAAGAGCATCCACGCATCCCAAACATTGCCTCGGCACGGTCGTCCTTAAACCCACCTTCGGGCGTCAGTTTGACCTGGCTCCCTTGGTCAACGAAGGCACCGAACTTTGGCCCATGCGCGTAGCGTTCGCCAAGAACCCCCTTGAAGCTAAAGAAGTCGTAGGCGGCGTGGTATTGCACGTCGAGCTTGAACCGCTCAAGCCGGATTCTGGAAGGATCGAAAGCCACGGAGACGGCAGTGTATGTGTTTGGAAATGAACCGGTACCGCCATCTCTACGAGGATCTCCGACCTCCCGGAAACCAGTCGCAGCACAACGCGACGCAGCAAACCCGGCCGTACAAGCCCACCTTGAATCTTTACCCGAAGCTGCCGGAGGACGAAGGGGGCCCTCAGGCAGTGCGGCGCAAGCCGAAGCGAGTCGGCCTCCGCGCTCAGCGATACGTATTTGCCTCGATCCAGACTTTCCAGATCGCCGCAACCGAGATGCCCAGGAGGACGATCCAGAGCAGGGTGCCGCCGCCGGTGGAGAACATCTTGTCGCTGCCGGCGATCAGCAGGGCCAGCATCCCGAAGGCGCCGTAGAAGACGGCGCGGCGGCCGTCGGTCAGGGCCGAGAGGGTGAGCTGGTTCTCGCGGCTGAAGACGTAAAGCATCCAGGCGATGCCCGCTAGCAGGGCCATGGTCAGCGCGGTGAGCACGGCTTCGGCAAGGTTGCCGCCGCCGGGCAGGAAAGCGACGACCAAGGCGAGCAGCATCACGATCGCTACGTTGCGGGCGGTTCGCACCCCCCAAGTGTAGGACGAGGGCGGGGCCGTTACTTCTGGGTCATCACGACGATGCCGATGATCACCGCCGCCGCCACCGCGGCGAAGGCGAGCAGCGCGACGATGCCGGCGACGGTGGCGGGCCCCTGCCGATCACCGCGGCTGAGCTCGACGAACTGGCTCGTCCCCCAGATCCCGAGCGAGAAGAGGAAGGTGACGCCAAGGCCGGCGACAACAGAGGCGACGACGGTCTGCCAGAGGTCCTTGCCCTCGACGATCGTCGCGATCATCCGCCCACCGCCTCGACCGGTGCCCCTTGGCGCGCGCGGCGGGCGAAGGCGGCGACCACCAGCGAGAGCGCCATCAGCGTCACCAGCACCGGCCCCAGCGCGCCGGTGCCGAAGATCCTGGTGAAACCGTAGGTGAGGGCCCCGATCGCCGCCGCGGCCGGCAGCGTCAGCAGCCAGGCGACGAAGATGTTGCCGGCGACGCCCCAGCGCACCGCCGAGAGCCGCTTCGCCGCCCCCGAACCCATCACGCCGCCGTTGATCACGTGCGTGGTCGAGAGCGGGAAGCCGAAGTGGGTCGAGGCGAGAATCACCGCCGCGCCGGCCCCTTGGGCGGAGAAGCCCTGCGCCGCGTCCATCTTGATGATCCGGGTGCCGGTGGTTTTGATGATCCGCCAGCCGCCGCTATAGGTGCCGAGGGCGATCGCCGCCGCTGAGGAGGCGATCACCCAGGTCGGCGGATCGGCTTCGGAGCCGAGCTTGCCGCCGGCGATCAGCGCCAGCGTGATCACGCCCATCGTCTTCTGGGCGTCGTTGGTGCCGTGGGCGAGCGCCAGCAGCCCGCCGGAGACGATCTGCCCGTAGCGGTAGCCGCGGTTGACAATCCCCGGCCGCTGCTTGCCGACGACCCGGTAGGAGAGGCCGATCGCGATCCCGGCGACGAGGAAGGCGAGGATCGGCGCGACCACGGCCGGAATCAGCACCTTGCCGACGAGGCCTTCGGCGATCACCGCGTCGAAACCGACCGCCGCCACCGCCGAGCCGACGACGCCGCCGATCAGCGCGTGCGAGGAGCTCGATGGCAGCCCGAAGTACCAGGTGATCAGGTTCCAGGCGATTGCCCCGATCAGGCCGGCGAAGACGATCGTCGGCGTGATCACTTCGGCATCGACGACGTCCTTGGCGACCGTCGCGGCGACGCTGATCGAGATGAAGGCGCCGACGAAGTTGAGCAGTGAGGCGAACCCGATCGCCACCGACGGCCGCGCCGCCCCAGTCGAGATCGAGGTGGCGACGACGTTGGCGGTGTCGTGGAAGCCGTTGGTGAAGTCGAACGCCAGCGCGGTGGCGACGACGATGATGATGATCAGGTCGGAATCCATGACTACCCGGAGGCCGTCACGAGTTTTTGATCACGATGCCCTCGAGAATCTGGGCGGCGGTCTCGGTCGCGTCGATCGCCTCCTCGAGCACCGCGAACATGTCCTTCCAGCGGATCACGACCATCGGGTCGATCCCGTTGGAGAAGAGCGAGGCGACGGCGTCGCGGGAGATCCGGTCGCCGTCGTTCTCGAGCCGGTGGATCTCGATCCAGTACTTGTCGAGATCCTTGAACGAGGGCAGTTTTTCCAACCCCATCGCCAGCTGCTCGCAGGAGGCGACGAGGACTTTCGTCAGCGCCGTCGCCTGCTCCATCGGCGCCTCGATCTTGTAGAGGCCGAGGAAGTCGGCAGCCTCCTCGGTGAAGTCGACGATGTCGTCCATCTGCGTCGCCAGCGCGTAGATGTCCTCGCGGTCGATCGGCGTCACGAAGGTGGTGTTGAGGCGGCGGACGATGTCGTGGGTGATCCGGTCGCCCTCCTGCTCGGCGAGGAGGATCTCCCGCGAGAGCGCCTCGCTCTCGGGCCAGGTCTGCATCATCTCGTCGAGCAGCTTGGCGGCGCGAACGGCATTCTGCCCCGCCTCGATGAAGAGGTCGAAGAAGGTCTGATCGCGAGGGAGGAGCGAGAAGCGCGCCACTGCTGCCGCATCCTAGAGATGTAACAAGCGGGAGCGCCGCTCAGGCAGCGGAGGCGGCGAGGTGCTCGGCGGCACGTGCGGAATGACGCGCCATCAGCTCCTCCTGGGCGTTGCGCAGTTCCCCGTTCGGCCGCCGCCGCGACCAGCGTCCTTCGGCGTCGAGCTCCCAGGAGCTGGCGTTGTCGGCGAGGCAGCGCTCCAGTACGTCGAGCAGCTCCGCCTTGATCGCCGAGTCTTCGACCGGGGCCACCAGCTCGACCCGGCTGTCGAGGTTGCGCGGCATCAGGTCGGCGGACCCCATCAGCACCCGCGTCTCCTCGCCGCGGCGGAAGGCGTAGATCCGCGAGTGCTCGAGGAAGCGGCCGACGATCGAGCAGACGCGGATGTTCTCCGAGACCCCCTCCACCCCCGGGCGCAGGCAGCAGATCCCGCGCACGTTGAGGTCGATCCGCACCCCCGCCTGCGAGGCCTCGTAGAGCGCTTTGATGCAGCGGGCGTCGACGAGCGAGTTCATCTTCAGGGCGATCCGGCACTCCTCCCCCGCTTCGTGCGCCTCGACCGTGCGATCGATCTCCTCGATGATCTGGTCGCGCATCGTCGTCGGCGAGACCAGGACCTTGCGGAAGCCCGCCGGGCGGCCGTAGCCGGTGAGGAAGTTGAACATCTCGGCGACGTCGGCGCCGATGTCGGCGTCGGCGGTGAAGATCCCGAGGTCGGTGTAGAGGCGGGCCGTGGTCGGGTTGTAGTTGCCGGTGCCGACGTGGACGTACTCGCGAACTTCCTCGCCCTCGCGGCGGGCGACCAGGATCGCCTTCACGTGCGTCTTCAGGCCGGGGATGCCGTAGACGACGTGGACCCCCGCCTCCTCCAGCGACTTCGCCCAGTGGATGTTCGCCTCCTCGTCGAAGCGGGCTTTCAGCTCGACCATGCAGACCGCCTGCTTGCCGCGTTCAGAAGCGCGGATCAGCGACGGCACCAGCGGCGAGTCGTCGCTGGTCCGGTACACCGTCTGCTTGATCGCCAGCACGTCGGGATCGGCGACCGCCTGGGCGACGAAGCGCTCGACCGAGGTGTTGAAGGAGTCGTAGGGGTGGTGGACGAGGATGTCGCGCTGGCGGATCTGGGCGAACATGTCGACCGGCTCGTCGTCCTCCCCCTGGAGGCGGGGCTGGGTGACCGGCGTCCAGGGCGAGTAGCGGTGCTCGGCGTGCCCGGGGACGTCGGCGATCGCGTCGAGGTCGGCGAGGTCGAGCAGGCCGTCGATGTCGTAGACCTCGCGGTCTTCGAGCCGCAGGGCGGCGACCAGGGCGGCGCGCAGTTTCGGGTTCATCCCGGCCTCGACCTCGAGCCGCACCACCTCGCCGAAGCGGCGGCGGCGAAGCTCGTCCTGGACCGCCTGCAGGAGGTCGTCGGCCTCGTCGGAGACGTTGAAGTCGGCGTCGCGGGTGACCCGGAAGTAGCCGTGGTCGATGACGTCGATTCCCGGGAAGAGGGCGTCGAGGTTGGCCGCGATCACCTCCTCCAGGGGCACGAAGGTGAAGCCGTCGTCGCCGAGCGGAAGGAAGCGGCCGAGCAGCTCCTTCGGCACCTTGACCCGGGCGATGATCTCGTTGCCGCTCTCGGAGTCGCGCAGCAGGACGCCGAGGCTGAGCGAGAGGTTGGAGATGTAGGGGAACGGCCGGCCGAGGCCGATCACCAGCGGCGTCAGCGCCGGGAAGACCTGCAGCTCGAAGCGGTCGTCGATCTCGCGGCGCTCCTCCTCGTTGGCGACGTCCAGGGTGACGATCCTGATCCCCTGCTCCTCGAGGGCGGGGCGCAGGTTGGCGCCGAAGCAGTGGCAGAGCTGGTCGTCGAGCTCGAGGACGCGCTGCTGGATCGCGTCGATCTGCTGCTTCGGCGTCAGCCCGTCGGTGCCGCGGGCTTCGATCCCAGCGTCGAGCTGGTCGAAGAGGCCGGCGACCCGGACCATGAAGAACTCGTCGAGGTTGGAGGCGTAGATGCTGCAGAACCGCACCCGCTCCAGCAGCGGCGTCTCGGCGTCTTCGGCAAGTTCGAGAACCCGCTGGTTGAAGTCGAGCCAGGAGAGCTCGCGGTTGAAGTAGAGGGCGGTGTCGTCGATGCCCCCATCGTACTGCCGGCCGCCCGGCAGCTCGCCGGGCGCCGCCCGCTCGGGCGGGGTGTCAGGCGGCACGGGCGAGCGCCGGCGAGGCGCCTGCCGCGGCGGTGTCGAGCGCGCGGCGGTAGCCGGCCGCCAGCTGGCCCAGCGAGCGCTCCCAGGAGCGCTGGCGGGCGGCCCGGGCGGCGGCGCTCCCCAGCTGCTGGCGCAGCTGGGGCGAGGAGGCGAGCTGCAGCAGAGTGCCGGCGATCTGGTCGGCGTCGGGACGGCAGAGCATGCCGGTGTGGCGGTTCTCGATCAGCGTCGCCGGACCCCCTTCGGCGACGGCGACAACCGGGAGGCCGCTGGCGGCGGCCTCGAGGACGACCTGCCCGTAGGTGTCGGTGCCGCTGCAGAAGAGGAAGGCGTCGGTGCTGGCGTAGGCCCGGGGCAGATCCTCACCGGAGAGCCAGCCGAGGAAGGTCGCCCGCTCCCCCAGCCGCGCACGCAGCTCGGCTTCCTCGGGACCGCCGCCGGCGAGCAGCAGGTGCAGCCGCGGGTCGCGGTCGTGGGCGCGGATGAAGCTCTCGGCGAGCAGGTCGACCCCCTTCTCGCGAGTCAGACGGCCGGCATAGAGGACCTTGATCTCGCCGGGGAAGGCTTCGCGGTCGGCCTTGGCGGGGTCGAAGCGCTCGGTGTCCACCCCGCGCTCCCAGCGGCCGAGACGGGTCGGGTCGGCGCCGAGGGCGACAACCGAGGCGTCGGCGGAGGGGCTCGGCGAGAGGACGGCGCCCGGCGCCGTGTAGAAAGCGCCGAGGCCGGTGCGGGTGAGCGCCTCCAGGGTCGCGTCCTTGGTCCGCATCCCAGCGTAGGTGGCGATCTCGGTGTGGTAGCTGGCGATCAACGGCACGCCGGTGATCCGGCTCATCAGCGTCGCCGCGATCCCGGCCGGGCCGGGGGCGGTGACGTGGACGAGGTCGTAGCAGCCGTCGGCGAGGACCTCGACCAGGTCCGGTAGCCCGGGGACGCCCAGCGCCATCCCCTCGTAGAAGGGGACCTCGAGCTCGGCGGCCGCGGGCAGGCGGCGGTCGACGCCGGGATCGGTACCGACGATGTCGACCTCGAAGCCGGGCACCCCGCGCTCACGGATCTGTTCGATCGTGTGGGTGACCCCGTGCATCGAGCCGATCCCGTCGGCGATCACCGCGACCCGCTGCCGCTCACCGCGACGGTCCCGCAGCTTCGCCTTCTCGGCCCCGAGGAAGGCAGTCGCGGGGGCGTAGGGGACGGCGGGGACCAGGGCCTCGAAAAGCCCGTTGACGGCGCTCTGCAGATCACCTTCGGCGACCGCAGTCGCTCCATCCTCGACGGCGCTGCGGAGGCGCCGATCGTGGATCCGACGGGCGCGCCGGTAGAGATCCGCATGGGAGAACTCGTCCGCCTGCAAGTAAGCGATCAGCTCCCGCCCGCGCAGATCGAGCCCAACCCCGTCAAGCCAGGCCTCGAGCAACGCCCGCGCATCGTCCGGACCTACATCTGCTGCCACCTTTCCCCCACGAGCGGACCCCTCGCGTACGACGCGTTCGACCATCTTCAGCACGGCGCCCGCTTGGACGGGCGGGGGCCCCTCCCCGGACCCTCCCCGCTGTTGTCCGGGGAGGGTCCCCCGCCCGTCCCCAAACGCCAGAGCCCTCGTCGCTAAAGCCATCGCCGCATGAGTCCACTTGGCCGCGCTGCCCTGTTCCCCCCGCGCTTCGGCATCGCCGCGCGCCAGGTGGGCAAGAAACTCTTCCGGCGTCTCGGCCGCGGGCGCCTCGGTGAAGGTGCGGCCGATGTCGACGCCGGCATGGTCGTCGGAACCGCCGATCCCGGTGCCGCCGTGGGTCTCGGTGTAGACCGCGGCGGGCATGTTCAGCTCGGCGGCCCGAGAGCCGTTGCGGACCTCCCAGATCGGGAAGAGCTCCGCCAGCGCTCGCCGGTGGCGCCGGGTCAGCGGCGCCGCGACGTTGAAAAACGGGTGCGCCAGGGCGCAGACGATCTCCCGCTCGCGAAGGTATGCGGCGCAGACCTCGACGTCGCCGGAATGCGCCTGCAGCCACTGGTGGTCTCCGGGAGTGATCCCGTAGGTGAGAACGTGCACCGCCTGGGGCTCGCCGGCGAAGCGGGCGGTCAGCTCCTCGGAGATGAAGCAGTCGGGACGATCGGCGAGCTCCAAGCAGCCGTCGATCGTGTCGTGGTCGGTGATCGTGACGAAGTCCATCCCCCGCCGCTTGGCGAGCTCGTAGACCTCCTGCGGCGGCGTCGCACACTCCGGCAGCCCCAGCGAACGCTGCACCCCCAGCTTCGAGAGCTGCGACGCAGTCGAGTGGCAATGCATGTCAACACGGGAAGTCATCGGTGCTCTCCCTATTTCGAATCCGTTTGTCACCCACAGAGTTCGCGATCGAGATCCCTGAGATGTGAAAAGGCGGAGAAAGCGGGATGCAGCGGCGCTAGAGAGGGGAGAGTCTCACGCCTCCAAGCCTTCGTTAGGCATGGCCGAACGCCTCTTCATCCGAATTTTCGTCAGCGTCTCCCTCTGCGTCGCGATGGCAGCTTTTGCTCTCGCCCCAGTGCCCGCTGATGCCGAAGGACATCCCGTGTTACCAGCAGTTGCGGTAGGTCAGGTGGGCCTATACCGATTGGAGGTGGCCTTGCTCGCCTTCTACGGCGGGCTCCTTCTGATCACCCCAGCCGTCTTCGGGCTGGCACGAGGACGGCTACCGATCGAGATATCAGCACGTGGCGCCAAGTTCGCCGTCGAGGTAGATCAAGCATCCGCATTGCCGAAGCAGGCAGAGTTGGAAGAACTGCATGAGGTCGTCAAGCAACTCCTCGAAGAACTAGCGATGGCAAGAAGGGGCATGGAGTGGCCGAGAGACAACACACATCCAAAGGTAAGTTCCAAACATGACTAAGCACGAACAAGAGGCTCTGGCGCTGCAGATAGCGGATGGCTCGAGCGTCTTCGACTTCGACACGGCGCTTGAACTAGTACGGCTGATGCCCAAGAAAGCTGAAGCACTGCTTCAAGACCGTAAACGACGGCGCGACCTGCTCAAGAAAGCCAACCGCAACCGCGTGCGGATCACCATCAGCGAGCTTCGCTGAGCCGCGATCGCGCTTAGACGCCGAGGCAATAAAAACCGGTACCGGGCCGAAGCCCGGTACCGGTCGGGGAGGAGCTGCCGCTTCCCGTTAGAGGGAGGCGACTGCTTTGAGGCCTGCCTGTTTGACGACCTTGGGCAGCGGCGCGAAGTCGAGCGCGGCGCCGTATTTCTGGCCGATGGTCAGGCAGTAGTTGGCGAACTGCTGCAGGAACCCCTTCTGCTTCGCGTCATGCGGGATGATCGCGTAGGTGAAGGTCGAGATCGGGTAAGCGATCGTCGCCTTCTTCGGGGGGTTGGTGATGCTCACCGCATTGTCCGAGCCCAGCTTCGTGACAGTCGAAGCAGCGCTGGAGATGTTCGGGATGTTCGGGAGCTCGTAGTTCCCGGCGTTGTTCTGGATCGCGGCCGCATGGACGCCGGCGGCGATCAGGTAGTAGGCCGAGATGTAGCCGATGGCTCCCGGGGTTTTCGTCACCGTCGCGGTGACGCCCGCATTGCCTTTGGCGCCGACGCCAGCTTTGAAGCCGACGGTGGTCGCGTATCCGACTTCGCTCCGCCAGGCCGGGCTGATTTTCGACAGGTAGTTAGTGAACGCGTAGGTGTCACCGGAACCGTCGCTGCGGAAGACCGGGGTGATGTTGAGGCCCGGCAGCTTCGCGCCTTTGTTGATCGCCTTGATTTTCGGGTCGTTCCACTTGGTGATCTTGCCGAAGTAGATACCGGCGAGGACCTTGCCGGACAGGTTCAGCTTCTTCACGCCCGGGATGTTGAACCCGACACCGGTGGCCGAGAGGGCCCACGGGATCTGGACGCAGCCGTTGCAGGCGGCTGCCTGTTCCGGCGTCAGCGGCGCGTCGGAGGCACCGAAGTCGACGGTCCGCGCGGTGATCTGAGCGATGCCGGTACCGGAGCCGACCGCGGAGTATTTGACGGGGATGCCTTCCTTGATTTCGAAGTTGCTGATCCAGTTCGCCATCAGCGGAGCGACAAGCGTCGAGCCGGCGCCCGTGACTGCGGCAGAGGCAGCGGCCGCGGTCACCGAGGCCATAGCTCCTACCGACGCGAGTGCCGCGATCAGCAGTACAAGCAACCTATTGCGGAGCAATGCGGATTCCTTTCCAGTGGATTAACGGCCGCAAGCCTTCCCGGAAAGATTCACAAAGGTGTGTCAATTCCGTGAAAGGCGGAAGTAACAATTGAGTTACAAGAACGTGACCCTCACTTCTTAGGCTGCGCGGGATGAGCGCCTCCGCCTCCGCCGCCGATCGCGTCGCCGGCCGCGGCGCCCGCGTCAGCGATCTGCGCAAGCGCGCCGACAGCTTCGGTGACCGCGGCATGTTCGGCATCTGCCTGCTGGCCGCCGTGCTGGCCGGCGGCACGATCTTCCTCGTCGGCTTCCAGATCGTCCACGGGGCGATCCCGGCGATCGACAAGTTCGGCTTCTCCTTCGTCTACGACACCACCTGGCAGCCGAACTTCGGCAAATTCGGCGCCGGCGTCCTGCTCTTCGGAACCGCCGTCACCTCGGCCTTCGCGCTCTTGCTCGGGGGGCCGATCGCGATCGCTATCGGCCTCTTCCTGACGCTGCTGGCGCCGAAGAGCATCGGCGCGGTGATCGGCCCGATGGTCGAGCTGCTGGCGGCCATCCCCAGCGTCATCCTCGGCTTCTGGGGCCTGGTCGTCCTCGCTCCCTACCTGCAGGAACACGTCGAGCCCTTCCTCGACGACAAGCTCGGCTTCATCCCGATCTTCGGGGAACCGCAGACCACCGGGCTCAGCGTCTTCACCGCCAGCCTGATCCTGACGATCATGGTGATCCCGATCATCGCCTCGATCTCGCGTGACCTCTTCCGCTCGGTGCCGCCGGAGCTCCAGGACGGCGCAGCCGCCCTCGGCTCCACCCGCTGGGAGATCGTGCGGGGGATCGTCCTGCCGACCACCTCCTCCGGGGTGATCGCCGCCTGCATCCTCGGCCTCGGCCGCGCCCTCGGCGAGGCGATCGCGGTCTCGCAGGTGATCGGCGCCGGCTCGGAAATCAAGGCGAACCTGTTCGCGCCGGGCAGCACCCTCGCCGCTCAGATCGCCCTGCAGTTCCCCGGCGCCCTCACCGAACTGCACAAAGCAGCCCTCTTCTACTGCGGCGTGATCCTGCTGGTGATCGGCCTGGCGGCCAACCTCCTGGCCGGCTGGATCGGCCGGCGCTTTAGCTACAGCGGGGCGGTGAACTGGTGAGCGATCCCCTCCTCTCCGACCCGACCGCGCCGCTGACCCCGAGCGGCAACCTGCGACGGCGGCAGGTGGTCAGCCGCATCACCGAGGGCGCCGCTACGGCCGCCGCGGTGGTGGCCCTTGCCGCTCTGGTGCTGGTGCTTTGGACCGTCGTCTCCCGCGGCGCGGGCGTGATCAGCTTCGACTTCCTCTTCAAGGGCTATCCGGAAGGCGTCGGCCCGATGCTGCTGGGGACGGTCGTGATCGCCCTCCTGGCGACCGCGATCGCGATGCCGATCGGCGTCCTGGTCGCCCTCTACATCACCGAGTACTCCGGGGCGAAAGGGGCGCGGACGCTGAAACTGATCCTCGACCTGCTGAACGGCCTGCCCTCGATCATCCTCGGGCTCTTCGCCTTCGTCTTCATCGTCGAAGCCCAGGAAAAACAGACCGGATTCGCCGGGTCGGTGGCGCTGGCGATCATCGAGCTACCGCTGATCGCCCGCGGCTCCCAGGAGGTCCTGCAGCTGGTGCCGAAAAACCTGCGCGAAGCCTCCGATGCGCTCGGGGTCGCCCGCTGGCGGACCGTCCTCAGCGTGGTCCTGCCGAGCGCGCTGGGCGGCATCGTCACCTCAACCATCCTCGCCGTCGCCCGGGCGGCCGGCGAGACGGCGCCGCTGATCCTCGCGACCTCCGCTTTCGACCCGAAAAAGTTCACCGTCAACCCGTTCGAAGCGCTGCCGAACATCCCCACCTGGATCTACAAAGTCTCCGAAGAAGGCAACCCCAACGGCTACGCGGAAGCGTGGGGAATGTCGCTCGTCCTCGTCTTCATCATCCTTGTCACCAGCCTCGGCGCCCGCGCGCTGCTGGCCCGAAGCAAACGAAAGCTGAGCTCATCATGAACAGCCCGGTCCCGTCACGCGTCCGCATTCATTCGAAGGCCCCGGCGGCCCCCCTCGGCATCACCGAAACCAACGCCGCGGTGCGGCCGCTGGCGGCGCCCGAGCTCGTCTTCGACTCGCGCGAGGTCTCGATCTTCTACGGCGCCAAGCAGGCGCTGGCCGGCGTCAACCTCGGCATCCGCCACGGCCAGATCACGGCGCTGATCGGGCCTTCGGGGTGCGGCAAGACGACCTTCCTGCGCAGCCTCAACCGGATGAACGACTCCATCTCCGGCTTCCGCATCGAGGGGCAGATCCTCTACCACGGCCACGACGTCTACGGCTCCAGCGTCGACCGGGTCGAGGTGCGGCGGCGGATCGGCATGGTCTTCCAGAAACCGAACCCGTTCCCGAAGTCGATCTATGACAACGTCGCCTGGGCGCCGCGCAATCTCGGGCTGCGCCGCGGGCTCGACGAGCGGGTCGAGAACGCCCTCCGCGGCGCCGCCCTCTGGGACGAGGTCAAAGACCGCCTCAAGGACAGCGCCCTCGGCCTCTCCGGCGGCCAACAGCAGCGCCTCTGCATCGCCCGCGCGATCGCGATCGAGCCTGACGTCCTCCTCCTCGACGAGCCCGCCTCGGCCCTCGACCCAATCGCCACCGGCGCGATCGAGGACCTGATGCACAGCCTCAAAGGCCGCTTCACCATCGTCATCGTCACTCACAACATGCAGCAGGCGGCCCGCGTCGCCGACCGCACCGCCTTCTTCAGCCTCGAGACCGCCGGCCCCAAACCCGTCGGCACCCTGATCGAGGTAGACGAGACCACCAAAATCTTCGCCGACCCCCGCGACCCCCGCACCCGCGACTACGTCTCAGGGAGATTCGGTTAGGGCTCGGGGCCGCCCCTGCAGAGGGGTCCGGGGGTCCTCTGAGTGAATTTGTCGCGGCCCTGTCGGGCCTGGCTCCGGAACATCCTGTCCTCCTATGGAGGACAGGAATGGGATTGCATATCGCCCGAACATTCCCTCAGAGGACCCCCGGACCCCTGATGACAGTTTGCGTGGTTCCTTTGTCGGGCCAGACACGACAAAGGAACCACGGAACTCATTCCCAGCTGCACCGCTTCGTCCTGCGGTTCCTTTGTCGGGCTAGACACGACAAAGGAACCACGATCCGCCCTCGTCGCCTCGGCGTCTGCCGGGACGTGTTGGAGGAGGGGGCCGGTGCTTCTCCGGAGGAATGTTCGGCGATATGCAATCTGATGATTGCGGCGAAGCCGCAGCATGTTCTCCCCGGAGCGAAGCGGAGGGGAGGTCAATTCCGGAGGAGGAGTACCGGCCCCCTCCTCCCCTACCGCTTGAGGATCTCGTCGCCTGAGACTTGGGTCAGGATCGGTTTGCCGCACTGCCAGCAGAAGGTGGCGCCGCTTGAGTGGGGGGCGCCGCAGTTGGTGCAGGCGCCGGCGGTGCCGGTCTGCTCGGTGCGGAGGATGCGTTCGACCTCGCCGAGTTCGGCGTCGGCGTCTTGGAGGGGGACGGCGCGTTTGACGATCACCTCGACGTCGATGCTGTTGCGGACGATCATCTCGTAGACGAGGCCGCCGAGGTCCCATTGGAGCTCAGCCACCTTGGCGGCGAGCTGCTCGCGGCGGCGCTCGAGGTCGACGATGAACTCTTCGCCGTAGGCGGAGCTGAGGGCCGGCGGGACGGAGCCGTTGCCGGCGGGGACGGGCTGACTGGCCGTCTGCGAAGTAGGGGTGCGGCGGAAGCGGTCGACGAGGCTCATTCGAAGAAAGTCCCTTCGAACTTGCCGTTGGAGCCGCAGCCGGCGACGCTGGGATCGCAGTCGCCGCCTACTTTCTGTTCGGGCGGGGCGATCTTCACGCCGGGAGCCGGTTCGTAGACTTCTTCGACCGCCTTGGTGGTGCCGCTGTCGCCGGTCGAGAGTTTCTTTTTCGCCTTTTTCTGCGTCGCCGAGCTCGGCTTGCCGGCGCCGGCCTTGCCGCTGCTGCTCGCCTTGGCGTTGCTTTCGCCTGCTTTCGCGGTCGAGGCGACTTCGCCGCCGCCGCCGACCTTGATCACCTGCGGGGCGGGAGCGGCCGCGTTGGACGAGCCGCCGTCGCCGGAGCGGCCGATCAGGACGCCGACCCCGATCGCCAGGATCAGCGTCGCGACGCCGGCGACCAGGGAGGCGTTGGCCGACATGAACGGGCGGCGGTCGGGCGGCGGCGCGGCCGCCACCGCGGTCTCGGCCGGCGCCGGCTGCTTCGTCGACTCCATGAAGACGACCGCGTCCATGAAGGGAAGGCGCGGGTCGCCACGCCGGTTCCCGCAGGCCAGGCAGTAACGCTGGTCGGGGGCGAGGGAGGCGCCGCAGTTGGGGCAGTTGTCGCCGCTGCCGGCGATCGTGTTGCGCACGGGGCCATTCTCTGGATGCAGACCCGCCTCAATGTTGAAGAGTTGTGAAAACGGTGTGGCAACCGGCCAGGTACAAAATCTTCACAACTGTCAGTAAGCCGGCACCGAGAATCACCCCTCAAGTGACCGGCAAGAACTGTTCGGAGTGCGGGGCCGCGCGAGCACCCGATCAGCGGTACTGCCTCAAGTGCGGGGCGCGCCTCGGCTCGCTGCCGGCGGCGATTGCCGCTCAGATCCAGCGCCTGCGTAGCTTCGCCACCGGCCGCATCCCCGTCGTCAAGGCAGCGTCCAGTGAGGGGGGAGGCGAAGCTCCCAAAGGCGACGGGAGCGAGACGAAGGGCGCCCAGGCCTGGCCGTTCGTCCGCTCCGACTACATGCCCTCGCCGCGCGCCGCCGCGGCGGCGGTGATCGGCATGCTCGCCCTCGGAGTCGCCCTCGGCTCGGCCACCAACGAGCTCGCCCAGAGCGCCGGCCTGACCACGATCCTGGTCGAAGAAACCCCGCCGCCAGCCGCGGAAGAACCCGCCCCGGAAGCAGCGGCGCCCGCACCCGAAGCCGAAGCGGCGCAAGCCACGCCGGAACCGATCGCTGCCGCTCCGGCCAGCGTCCCGGCCGAAGTCCCGGTAGTCGAAGAACCGCTGCCGAGCGAACCCGAACCGGAAGTCCCGATCATCGAAGAAGAAGTGCCAACCGGGCTGCCGGAAGTGAAACACGTGTTCCTGATCGTGCTCGGCGAGAGCGGCTACGAAGAAACCTTCGGCGAAGCCTCGACCTCCGAATACCTCAGCAAAGAATTGCCGGCCCAGGGCGAGCTCCTGACGAACTACTTCGCGGTGACCAAAGGCGACCTGGCAAACCGGATCGCCCTGCTCAGCGGCCAGGGCCCGACCCCCGAAACCGCCGCCGACTGCCCCACCTACGACGACGTCCTCCCCGGCACCGAATCGCCCGAAGGCCAAGTCGAAGGCAATGGCTGCGTCTATCCCGCCGCAACGAAAACCCTGCCCGCCCAGCTGGCGGAAAAAGAACTGAGCTGGCGCGCTTACATCGACCGGGACGAAGCCGCGGAAGCGGCGAGCCCGAGTCCGACCACCGCCGGCGCCCCGCCCGGCTGCTTCGCGACCCCCCGCGCCCCCTTCGCCTACTTCCACGCGATCGTCGATGCCAGCGAATGCGACGAAGGCGACCCCGGCCTGGCGCAGCTGGCGAAAGACCTGGCGCTGAAGCCAGAGAAGTTCCCGACCCTCGCCTACATCTCCCCCACTCCGCCGGCACCTGAGAACCCGGCCGCCGCCGAAGAAGAGCTGAAGACGGTCGTCTCCTCGATCCAGAGCTCGTTCTCCTACAAAGACGGCGGCCTGATCGTGATCACCTCCGCCCAGGCGCCGCAGGAAGGCGAAGGCGCCGACAGCAGCGCCTGCTGCATCACCCCCGCCTACCCCAACCTGCCGCCGCAGCCGGAAGCCGAAGAACCCGCCGCCGGCCCGGTGAAGCCGACCGGAGGCGGCGGTCGCGTCGGCGCCCTCCTGCTCTCCCCCTTCATCGAAGCCGGGACGACGAGCGAAACGTACTTCAACCACTACTCGCTGCTGGCGACGATCGAGGAACTGTTCGGCCTCGAAAAGATCGGCTACGCCGCCGAACCGGCGATCACCGGCTTCGACGAATCGATCTTCAACGCCGGCGGATAGACACGGCGATGCGGCCGCCTAAGCGGCGACGCGCTCGGGCGAGGAGCCGTTGGCGCTGCCGTTGAGGAGGTCGAGGATGACCCCCTCGCGGAGGCCGCCCTTGCCGATCTGCAGGGGCTGGCCCAGCAGGTCGGAGACCTTCTCGAGCAGGAGCACCCCGGTCGGGAGGATCTGGACCCGGGTCGGGTCGAGCTCGAAGCGGCGGCCGACGTCGGGTGCCGGGTCGCCGCAAAGGACGCGGATCCCCCGCTCCAGGGTCTCGTACTCGAGCACGGTGCCGACGATGCGGCGCAGCGAGGTGGCGGAGCCGCCGACGGCGACCGCCTGCGCGGGCTGCTCGAACTCGACGCCCTCGAAGATGTCGTCGATGCGGTCGCGGATGCGGCGAATTTCCGCCGCCGAAGGCGGGTCTGAGGAGATCAGCTCCTCTGCCAGGTTGCCGGAGCCGACCGGCCAGGAGCGCACGCTCTGGACGCCGCCGGTCACGGTGCCGAGGATCACCTCGGTCGAGCCGCCGCCGATGTCGACGACGCCGACCAGGCCCTCGGTCGGGTGTCCGAGCGTCTTCGTCGCGCCGAGGAAGGAGAGTCGCCCCTCCTCCTCCTCGGGCAGGACCTCGATCGGGATGCCGGCGGCGTTACCGATCGCCTCGGCGACCGCTTCGCAGTTGCTCGCCTCGCGGATCGCCGCGGTCGCCACGGCGCGGATCTCTTCCGCCCCCAGCTCCTGCGCCAGCCGCACCTGGGTGCCGACGACCTCGCCGACTTCCTCGGTTTTCTCCGGCCGAATCGCGCCCTTCTTGTCGACCGCCTTGCCGATCCGCGTATAGGCGCGCTGCTCCATCACCTTTTTCAGCTGACCATCGACCGGCTCGGCCACGAGCAGGCGCGTGGTGTTACTGCCGATGTCGATGGCGGCGCAAAGGGTCACGGGTATCCCCTGCATGTTCCCAGCCCCGCCGGATCTCAACCGCTGGGACCTCTTAGGACGGGTGCGAGGCGTCCTCGAACTCGCGGAACAGGCCGGTGACCACGAAGGCCACCTGCTCGCCGATGTCGACGGCGTTGTCAGCGGTCCGCTCCAGCGCCCGCGCCGCCAGCAGCATCGTCATCGCCCACTCGCGTTTGTCGATGTCGTCGCCGATCTCCAGCGCCAGCCGGAAGCAGTCGCGGTTGAGGTCGTCGACGACGTCGTCCTGGCGAACCAGGTCCTGGGCCATCTCGACGTCGCGCTCTTCGAAGGCCCGCTTCGCCTGCATGATCAGCGTCTTCGTCTGCCGCCCCATGGTGAGGATCAGGCGCACCATCTCCTCGTCGGCCGGCGGCTCGTTGCCGGAGATCGGGATCACCTTGCAGACGTTGACGCACTGATCGCCCATCCGCTCGACGTTCTTCAGCACGTGCAGCAGCGAGGAGATCAGCCGCAGGTCGGTCGCCACCGGCGACTGCGTCGCCAGCAGCGTGATCAGCGCCTGGTGCACCTCCAGGTAGCGGCCGTCGATGCGGTCGTCGTCGGCGACGACGATCTGCGCCAGCTCAATGTCCTGGTGCTCGACCGCTTCCAGGGTCCGCCCGAGGGCGATGTTGACGAGATCGAGGCCGCCGAGCGCGCTCGCCTCCAGGTTGGCCAGTTCCTCCAGGTATTCCGCGCGCGCCACTTCCGGCATCGTCTACCCCTCTCAGCCGAAGCGACCGCTGACGTAGTCCTCGGTCTCTTTCTCGTTCGGGTTCGTAAATATGGCCTCGGTCGGCCCCATCTCCACCAGGTGCCCCGGCTTGCCGGTCTCGTCGAGGTTGAAGAAGGCGGTGACGTCGGAGGCGCGCGCCGCCTGCTGCATGTTGTGAGTGACGATCACGATCGTGTAGCGGCTCTTCAGCTCGCCGATCAGGTCCTCGACCGCCAGCGTCGCCACCGGGTCGAGGGCAGAACAGGGCTCGTCCATCAGCAGCACCTCGGGCTCGACCGCGATCGCCCGGGCGATGCAGAGCCGCTGCTGCTGGCCACCGGAGAGGCCGCCGCCGGGCTTGTCGAGCCGGTCCTTGACCTCCTCCCAGAGGTGGGCGCCGCGCAGGCTGCGCTCGACGACGCCGTCCTTCTGCGCCTTGCTGATCTTCGTCGAGTTGAGGTTCAGCCCGGCGGCCACGTTGTCGTAGATCGACATCGTCGGGAACGGGTTCGGCTGCTGGAAGACCATCCCGATCAGGCGCCGCACCGCCACCGGGTCGACGCGAGAGTCGTAGACGTCCTCGCCGTCGAGGGTGACCGCGCCCTCGACCCGCGCCCCCGGGGTCAGCTCGTGCATGCGGTTGAGCGAGCGCAAGAAGGTCGTCTTGCCGCAGCCGGAGGAGCCGATCAGCGCCGTTACCTTGTTCGGTTCGATCGTCATCGTCACCTCTTCGACCGCCTGGAAATCGCCGTAGAAGAGGTTGACGCCGCGCGTCTCGATCGTCTTCGCCGGACGCCCGGCCGCTTTGGTGACCGGCTCGGTGGAGGTGGCGCCGGCGGCCCGCGAATCGGTCACCTCAGCCTTCTTCTCCTCCGGCACAGCGCGCTTCGTTGCGGATCCCAGCATCGATCTCAGCTTCCTTCCTTCCACTTCTCAGCGGATCTCGGTCTTGTACCGCCGGTAGACGAGCCGGGCAGCAACGTTGAGGATCATCACGATCGCGATCAGGGTCAGGGCGGCGGCCCACGCCTTGTCGTAGGCGGCCTGTTTCATCACCCCGGGCGAGCGGTACTCGTTGTAGGCGTAGACCGCAAGGTTCTGCATGCGGCCGTTGAAGGGGTCGGTGTTCATCGAGTCGACGACTCCGGTGGTGACCAGCAGCGGCGCCGTCTCGCCGACGATCCGAGCGATCGCGATCATCACTCCGGTGACGAGGCCGGCGAAGGCAGTCGGCAGGACGACCTTGGTGATCGTCTTCCACTTCGGGGTCCCCAGCGCGTAGGAGGCCTCGCGCAGGTGGTTGGGGACGATCTTCAGGACCTCCTCAGCCGAGCGGATGACGATCGGGATCATCAGCAGCGAGAGCGCCACCGAGCCCATCACGCCGAGCCGGATCCCCGGCCCAAAGAAGATCTCGAAGAGCGCGTAGGCGAAGAGGCCGGCGACGATCGAGGGGATCCCGGTCATCACGTCGACGAAGAAGGTCAGCGCCCGGCGCAGCCGCCCGGTCCCGTACTCGTTCAGATAGATCGCCGCCATGATCCCGATCGGGACCGAGATCACCGAGGCGACGCCGGTGATGATCAGCGTCCCCATGATCGCGTGCGAGGCGCCGCCGCCGCCGACCACGCCGCGGGCATCCTCGGTGAAGAATTCGAGGCTGAGACCGGGGATGCCGCGCTTGGCAACCTCGAAGACGAGCGAAAAGAGCGGGATCATCGCCAGCACGAAGGCGCCGGCGATCAGCACCGTCATCATCGTGTTGACGCCGCGGCGGCGCCAGCCGAGGCCGCTCGCCAGCAGCCGCGAAGACGGGCTCACTCCGAAGGCGCTTGGGGTCTGGGCCGAGCTCTCCACCTTCTATTCCCCTTCCTGGCGGGCGATGATCCAGCGTGCCGCCATGTTGGTGACCAGGGTGATCGCGAAGAGGACGAGGCCGGTCGCGATCAGGGCGTTGATCGCGATCCCGCTCGACTCCGGGAAGTCGAGGGCGATGTTGGCGGCGATCGTCGAGGGGTTGGCCTGGCTGATCAGGTTGAAGGTGACGGCGCCGGAGACCGAGAGGATGATCGTCACCGCCATCGTCTCCCCCAGCGCCCGGCCGAGCCCGAGCATGGCGCCGCTGATCACCGACGATTTGCCGAACGGCAGAACGGTCATCCGGATCATCTCCCAGCGGGTTGCGCCGAGCGCCTGCGCGCCTTCCTGCAGCCGCCGCGGCGACTGGGCGAAGGCCTCGCGGGCAACCGCGGAGACGATCGGCAGGATCATCACCGCCAGCACCAGGCCGACGACCAGCATCGTCCGCCCGGTGACCGAGGCGGGCCCGTTGAAGAAGGGGAGGAAACCGAGTTTTGCTTCCAGCCACTTCATCACCGGCACCATCTTCGGGCCGAGGACGAAGATGCCCCAGAGGCCGTAGATGATGCTCGGGATCGCCGCCAGCAGGTCAACCAGGTAGCCGAGCGTAAGGGCGATCCGCGGCGGCGCCACGTGGGTGATGAAAAGCGCCACGGCGACTGCGAGCGGGACCGCGACGAGGGCGGCGAGCGCCGCCGCCAGGACCGTGCCGAAGGCCAGCGGCGCGACGTAATCGATGAAGCTTTTGCCTTCGGGCAGATCCGCGGCGCTGGCGGTGAAGGCCGGCAGGCCCTCGGAGAGGAGAAAGATCGCAACCCCGGCCAGCAGGACCAGGATCGTAACTGCGGCTAGGACCGCGGTGCGCGAGAAGACGCGGTCGCCGAGGCGGCGGCGCCCTCCGGACGCCGCCGCCAGCAACTGGCCTGCGTTGGTCGTGGTGTCAACCGAGGCCACGTGCCTCCTAGCCCGCTTCGATCGCTTCGACCGCGGGCATGATCTTCTTCGTCAGCGCTGAGGAAAGCGGAGCCGAGCCGGCTTGTTCGGCGGCCAGTTCCTGCCCTTCCGGACTGACGACGTATTCGGCATACGCCTTCACGGCTTCAGCTTCAGAGGCCGACCCGTATTTCGTGCACGCGATCAGGTACGAGGTAAGGACGATCGGGTAGGTCCCCTCGCTTTCCGTCTTGCGGTCGAGTTCGTAGGCGAGCGTGTACTTGCCGGGGCTGAGTTCCTTGTCGAGAGGCGACTCCTCGAGGACCTTGGCCGCGGCCTCCGGGGTCGGTTCGGCCCATTCGCTGCCGACTTTGACCTGGGCGTGGCTGAGTTCGGCGGCCTGACTGGCGTCGGCGTAGCCGATCGTGCCTTCGCCGGCGGTTACCGCTTCGACCACGCCGGAGGTGCCGGAGGCGGCTTCGCCGCCCTTAACCGGCCAGTCGCCGCTGACTTCGAACTTCCAGACGCTGGGGACGACCTCGGAGAGGTATTCGGTGAAGTTCTCCGTCGTGCCCGACTCGTCGGAGCGATTGACCGGAGTGATGCGGGTGTCCGGCAGTTCGACGCCCTGGTTGTCCTTGGCGATCGCCGGGTCGTTCCAGCTGTCGATTTCCTGGGCGAAGATCTTCGCCAGGGTTTCCGGGCTGAGTTTCAGTTCTTCGACGCCCGGGAGGTTGTAGATGATCGCGATCGGCGAGATGTAGTCCGGAACCTCGATCAGTTCGCCCGGGGCGCACTGTTTTTCGGCCTTTTCCAGTTCGCCTTCTTCGGTCGAGAGCGCCGCGTCAGAGCCCGCGTAGGCGACCCCGCTGGAGAGGAACTGTTCGCGACCGCCGCCCGACCCGACCGGGTCGTAGGAGATCGTCGCGCCGGAGTTGGCGTTCTCGAATTCGGCGATCCAAGCTTCCTGCGCCGCCTGCTGCGCGGTCGAGCCGGCGCCGGCGATTTCGCCGGAGACTTCGCCGCCGCCAGCGGAGGAACCGCTACCGCCGGTTTCATCGCTGCTGCTGGATCCGCACGCGGCAACGCCGAGGGCGAGGATCACAGCGGAGGCGATCACCACAAGCCATCTAGAGCTGGACATCAGACTCCCTTTTTGGTTCGTTCGACATAGCTGAGACGGAGGCTCCCAGCGGTCATGTCCCAGCTTGTTACTGCTGTGTGGCGGAGATGTAAAAAAGATGTAAAAGGGCGGGGAGCGGGCCTTCTTCACCCATCTGGCGAGAACCGGTAGCCGATCCCGTTGTGGGTGTGGATCAGGCTCCGGCCCGGCAGCGCCTCCCCCAGCTTCGCCCGCAGGCGGCTGACGTAGACGTCGACCGAGCGGTCGTCGTCGCGCGGCTGCCCACCCCAGACCTGGGCGAAGAGCTCCTCGCGGGTCATGATCCGCTGCGGGTGCTCGGAAAGGCTGACCAGCAGCTGCAGCTCGCGGACGGTCAGGCTCAGCGGGCGCCCGTCGACAAGCGCGGCGTGCTCCTCTGGCCTGATCTCCAGCCGTCCCATGCCCGCCGAGCATGGCCGGCGCGGCGGGAGGGTCGGTTACCCCGCGGTGAAGGTCTTGTGAACGATCTGTGAAGAGGGGTCCGGCTGCGGGCCGTGCTGCGCCTCGCCCGGCACCGGCTCGACGGCCGCGGGCCGCAGCTCCTCCTCGACGATCCCGGCCGGTTCGGGCTCGAAGCGGTAGCCGATCCCGAAGTGGGTGTGGATGTAGGCCCAGCTCGGCGAGCGCTTCTCCAGCTTCTGGCGCAACTTGCGGACGAAGACGTCGACCGAGCGGTCGCCGTGGGCCATCGCGTAGCCCCAGACCCGCTGGTAGATCTTCTCGCGCTCGAGCACCTGGCCGCGCTCCTCGGCGAGCAGGTACAGCAGCTCGAACTCGCGCCGGGTCAGCTCCAGCGGCTCTTTGCCGACGAAGGCTTGGAAGCGGTCGGGCCGGATCTCCAGCTCGCCGGCGGTAAGCGGAGCGCTTTCGACCTCGCGGCGGCCGCGGGTGTGGCGGCGGGCGACGGCTTCGATCCGCGCCATCGCCTCCTCGGGGTGGGAAGGCTTGGTCATCCAGTCGTCGACGCCGAGCCGTAGACCGCGAACCCGCTGGGCGACGGTCGAGCGGCCGGTGCAGACGACGAGGCCGAGCTCGGGCAGCATCGAGGCGACGCGGTCGAGGTAGGACCAGGCTTCGTCACCCAGCAGGGCCGGGTCGACCAGCAGGGCGTTCAGCTTCATCGCGACCAGGTCGCGCGGCGGCACGGGGCCACTGCTGTGGCTGAGGCTCCAGCCCGCGACTTCGGCACGCTTGGCAAGGACGGTGACGAAGCCGCTGTCGGTGTCGATCACGGCGATGCGGATAAGCACAGTGTATGCACCCGGAAGGCGCGAACCGCCTGCGTTCACAGGCTTTTCACAAGTGCGCCGGGGCGCACCCCGAAATTGCGGGAACGCCTACCGGTTCGGAAACTCCGTGCGGAGTTGGGCACCGCAGAGGTGCCGAACTCCGCACTGGCATCCCTGACTAGAAGGTCGCCGGGCGCAGGCCGGTGGCGATGATCAGCAGGACGGCGACGCCGACCGCGTAGCGGTAGAGGACGAAGGGCCGGTAGCTGGTCGTGCGGACCAGGCGCAGGAGGAAGGAGATCGCCCAATAGCCGGAGACAGCGGCGGCGATCGTCCCCACCACCATCGGCCCGGCGACGCCGCTGGGGAGGCCTTCGTGGGCGGCGCTGGCGGCCTTGTAGAGGGTGGCGCCGGCGACCGCCGGGATCAGCAGCAGGAAGGAGAAGCGGGCGGCGGCGTCGCGGTCGAGGCCGAGCCAGCGGCCGGCGGTGATCGTGATCCCCGAGCGCGAGGTCCCCGGCGCCAGCGCCAGCACCTGGGCGAGGCCGATGATCCAGCCGTCACGCAGGTCGGTGTCGCCGAGGTCGCGCCGCTCCGGCATCCGGTCGGCGTAGCCGAGCAGGGCGGCGAAGAAGATCAGCTGGATCGCGATCATCCAAGGCTCGCCGAGGTGCTCGTCGATGAAGCTGGAGCCGAGGCCGCCGATAATCACCGCCGGGACCGTGCCGATCGCAATCGCCACCGCGAGCCGCTGCCCCTGCGTTCTGATCGCCCGCTGTCGCACCGCTTCCCAGAACCCGCGCAGCAGCATCACCACCTCGACCCGGAAGTAGGCGACGGCGGCGACCAGGGTGCCGGCGTGCAGGGCGACGTCGAAGGTCTTGTTGAAGGCCTCGTTTTCCTGCAGGAACGTGTAGTTCTGCAGCCACGGGACCAGGATCAGATGGCCGGAGGAGGAGATCGGCAGGAACTCGGTAAGGCCCTGGACCACCCCCAGCAGGAGCGCCTCGAGGTTCGACATCGGCGCGCATCCTACGCGGGAACGCCGACGCCCCTCCGTCCGCTAGATTTCCAAACCGTGAAGCGCGCCGCCGCATTCCTCGTCTCGCTCTGGTCCCTGACCGCCGCCCTGCTGCTGGTTCTCGCCCCCGTGGCGATGGCATCCGAGGGCGTCGGCCTCGCCGGCCCGACCGATGACAAGACCGTGACCTTCTTCTGCTTCGGCGTGATCTTCTTCTTCGCCGCCCTGGTGATCGTCCTCTCGCTAATCCAGGGTCGCCTGGAGAAGCGCAAGGAACAGCGCCGGGCAGACCTGGCGCGCTTTAACTAGCGCCCGCTAAGACAGCCGGAAGCCGGTGAGGAGCCGTTTCTCGGCTTCGCCCTCGACCTTGGCGACGACTTCGACTTTGCCCTCCAGCGGGGTGCCGCGGATCTTCGTCGCCAGGAGGTCGTCGACCTGGAAGATGCCGGCGGAGTTGTTGAGCTGGATCTCGATCTTGATCGGGCGGTCGTCGCCGGAGTCGATGCTGACCTCGTCGATCGCGGCGGCGGAGATCGAGTGGATGCCCTCGTGGCCTTTCTCCAGCGGGATCCGGGTGCGGCCCTGGGCCATGTCGAGGGCGTCGGCGACGCGGACGACGCCGGCCTCCAGCGTGTAGGGCTCGCCCCGGCGGCGGTGGCCGATGATCGCGTGGAGGATCTCCGAGGCGACGACGGTCCGCTCCGGCTGGCGGTAGGCGTCGGCGAGGAGGCGGTCGAGGGCGCCGTTGGCGAGGAAGAGCGAGTAGGCCTCGTGGTCGGCGCGGTGGATCGACATGCCGACGTCGTGGAGGAGGGCGCCGCCGGCGACGACGACCTCGGCGTCGCGGTCGCGCATCCCGTGGTCGGCGACCATCGCCGGCTCCACCCCCGCCCGAACCAGCAGGCGCAGCAGGCGCAGGGCGATGTTGAGGACAATCTGCATGTGGACCCAGGAGTGGTCCGACATCCCCAGCCGCTCGGACTGGACCTGGGTCATGTACCACCAGGCCCGCACCTGCTCGTCTGAGTTCACCGCCTCGAGGAAGCTCTCGAGCTTGCGGTTGCCGCGGGTCGGCGCCCGCACCCGCGCCTCGGCGATCGCCTCTTTCGGCGGCTTGCGTTTCGGACCCTCGGGATCCGGCGCCGGAACTTTCTCCTCACTCATCGCGAGGATCGTAGAACCGACCCCGGCGTTCGTCCTTTCCCATGCATATGTAGGGGAAAGGACGAACGCCGGCGCGGGTTAACCGCAGACGGGCCAGGGACTCGAACCGGAGGCCGCGTAGAGGAGCGCGGCGCGGTAGTCCTGCTCGGCCTCGGGCGCGGCGGCGGGGTCGCCGCTGCCGCCCATCGATTCCCAGGTCCCGTAGTCGAACTGGTATTTGCCGCGGTAGCTGCCGTCGGAGGAGACGGCGGTCGGATCCCCGCCCGACTCGCAGGAGGCGATCGCTTCCAGGGTCGAGAGCGAGACGCCGCCGGGCAGTTCGGCGAACTCTTCTTCGCGTTCCCGCTCCCGCTTGCGGGCGGCGGCGCGTTCTTCGGCGCGGATGTCGGCGGCGATCGTGCGAACGAGTCGCTGGAAGCGCACGGCCGGCCGCTGCAACGACGGGATCGGCACGACCTGCGCTGGCCCGACCTTGGGACCGGCCTCCGAGCCGTTACCCCCGGCCGCCAACGCGGCAGCCGGGAAGACGAGAAGTATGAGCAGTATCCAAGTGAAGTATTTGTGTTTCGTAAGCAAGCGCAGAACCGTGAGGGTTCGCGCCGCTTTCATGTGTGGGCGAGGTCACAGAAGCTGCTGCGCTCGCGACAACACGCACTAGCTCAGGCACGAAAACGCCCCGGAGGCGCAGTAGATTGGTCGCCAACTTGCGGCCGGAGTCAGCCGCTCGGCGGCGCTCAGACCGCTTTTGCGATCAGCAGGCGCAGGTCCGGCAGGGTGCGGAATGACTTCACGTCGACGCTGCCGTAGCCGGTCTCCCCCATCCAGCGGGAGACCTCCTCGACGGTGTAGGTGTCGGCGCCGGAGGTGAGGTGGAAGAAGAGACCGAGGATCGAGGCGGTGTTGGCGCGCTCGCCAGCGGGACGGTCGTAGAGGTCGAGGACGGCGAAGGGGGCGCCCGGCCGCAGCACCCCGCGGATGCGGGCGAAGAGCGTCCGCATCTGCTCGGGCGAGAGGTGGTGGATGATGTTGAAGCAGAGGGCGCCGTCGTAGTGGCCGTCGTAGTCGACCTCGAACATGTCGCCGACGAGGTGGCGGACGCGGTCGCTCATTCCGTTTTCGGAGACGATTTTTTCGCCCACAGCGGCGCTGCCCGGCAGATCGACGATCGTCGCCCGCAGCCCCTCGTGGCGGCGGCAGAGCGCCATCGAGTACTCGCCGTGTGCGCCGGCGACATCAAGGATCGAGTGGGCGCCTTTGGCAAGCGGTAGCGCCTTCGCGACTTCGGCGCTGGAGAGGCGCGCCAGCTGGTACTGGCCGCGGATGTAGGAGCGCCAGTAGGGATCGTCGGCCTCTTTGCCGTGCAGCTCGGCGTGGGAGCCGTCGCGGACCAGGTCCTCCAGGCGGCCGTACCAGTCCCAGTATTCGGCGGTGTCGGCGAGGAAATCGCCGAGGTAAGTGTCCGAGCGCGGGTCGAGCCAGGGACGCCCGCTCTTGGTCATTTCGTAGCGCCCGTCGGGGTTCTGCCGCACGTGCCCGAGCGTGGCGATCACGTCGAGGAGGCGTTCGGTCCCCGCCACCTGCAGCCCCAGGTGCTCGGCCAGCTCGGCCGGGTCGCGCGGCCCCTCGGCCAGCGCAGCCAAGATCCCGGTCCGCTGCGCCACCTGCAGGCAGCGCGCAACCGGCATCGCGAACATTGCCTCACCGATCGGCGTCGGCAGTTTGTTGAGCAGCAACCCGAGGCGCTCGACGGGCCCGTCTGGAACGGCAGCAATCCGCATCGACGGCAGCCTATCCGCGATCATCGACGCATGGGAGAGGCGCCGAGTTCACGACTGCTGCTGGCCTGCCCAGACCAGCCGGGGCTGATCGCCCGGGTCAGCGGCTTCCTCGCCGAGTCGGGCCTGAACATCGTCGACGTCGACCAGCACTCGAGCGCCGAGGGGCGCTTCTTCATGCGGATGGTCTTCGACCGGGTCCCGGACGCCGAGCGCGAGGGGCTGGAGATGCGCTTCGCGCGGGAGATCGGCGAGCCGTTCGCGATGGACTACGAGTTCAACGAGACCGGCCGCACGAGGCGAGTCGCGGTGATGGTCAGCCGCGAGGACCACTGCCTCTCCGACCTGCTCTGGCGCTGGCGCAACGGCGACCTCGGCGGCGAGATCGCCACCGTCATCTCCAACCACCCCGACCACCGCGCCCAGGTCGAGGCGGTCGGCCTCCCGTTCCATCAGATCTCGGTCGAGCCGGCGACTAAGGCCGAGGCGGAGCGGCAGATCCTCGAGCTGATCGACGGCGTCGACCTACTCGTCCTCGCCCGCTACATGCAGATCCTCTCCGAGGACTTCCTCCGCGGCCTCGGCGCCCCGGCGATCAACATCCACCACAGCTTCCTCCCCGCCTTCGTCGGCGCCGACCCCTACCACCGCGCCTACGAGCGCGGCGTCAAGCTGATTGGCGCCACCGCCCACTACGTCACCGCCGAGCTCGACGCCGGCCCGATCATCGCCCAGGATGTCGAGCCGGTCGACCACCGCGACGAGGTCGCCGACATGATCCGGATCGGCCGCGACATCGAGCGCCTCGTCCTCGCCCGCGCGGTGATGGCACATCTGGACGACCGGGTGCTGCTGGACGGAGATCGTACGATCGTCTTCTAGCGATGACCGCGCAGCCTCCAGGATCGAGGGCCCCGGCGCCTGTCCAGGCCGCCCGCTACGTGCGCGATCCGCTCGGCTTCCTCACCGGCTACCGGGAGCGCTACGGCGACATCTTCAGCGTCCGCTTCCCCTTCTTCGGCCGCATCGTCTACGTCGCCTCCCCCGCGCTGGTGAAGGAGGTCTTCACCGGCTCGCCCGCCGTCTTCCACGCGGGCGAGGCAAACGCGACGATGCTGGAGCCGGCACTGGGGCCGAACTCGGTCCTCACCCTCGACGACGAGCCGCACATGCGGCAGCGCAAGCTACTGCTGCCGCCCTTCCACGGCGAGCGGGTCCGGCGCTATGGCGAGCTGATCGAAGAGGTGACGCGGCGCGACATGGCGACCTGGCCGATCGGCGAGACCTTCGCCCTGCGCCCCCACACCCAGCGGATCACCCTGGCGGTGATCCTCCGCGCGGTCTTCGGAATCAGCGACGAGGCGCGGATCGACCGGGCGACGAGGCTGATCGACCGCTTCTCCGACCGGGTGACGACGATCGTCCGGTTCCCGTTCCTCCGTCACGACCTCGGCCCCCGCAGCCCCTGGCGCAGCTTCGTCCGTGCCCGCGAGGAGCTCGACGCCTTCATTTACGAGGAGATCACCCTGCGCCGGGCCGAGACCGGGAGCGAGGAGCGCGACGACGTCCTCTCGCTGCTGCTGCGGGCCAGGCACGAGGACGGCTCGCCGATGTCGGATGCCGAACTGCGCGACGAGTTGGTCACCATCGTCGGCGCCGGCCACGAGACCACCGCCACCGGCCTCGCTTGGGCGATGGAGCGGCTGCTGCGCAACCCCCGCGCCCTCGGACTCCTACGGGAGTCGCTGGCTGCCGGGCGGGGCGACTACCTGGAGGCGACGGTGAAAGAGACGCTGCGGGCGCGGCCGGTGATCATCGATGTCGCCCGCAAGCTGACCGCGCCGGCGACGATCGGCGGCTACGAACTGGCGGCCGGGAGCTTCGTCGTCCCGGCGATCGCCGCCCTCCACCTGCGGGAGGACCTTTACCCCGAGCCGGAGCAGTTCCGGCCCGAGCGCTTTCTCGGCAGCAAGGCGGACACCTACGCCTGGATCCCCTTCGGTGGCGGCGTCCGCCGCTGTGCTGGCGCCGCCTTCGCCGAGTTCGAGATGCGGGTGGTTCTGCGCGAGTTCGTCACGCGGGCGGCGCTGCGTGTTGCCAACCCCGCTCCCGAGCAGGTGAAAATCCGCAACATCACCCTTGCGCCCCAGCACGGAACCACAGTGGTGATGGATCGCCCGCTCACCCACCCCGACATGGACTACCGCGCCTTCGACGCAGCGGTCCCCGAGAACCCTTCCCGGGTGGGCTAGGTCGCCGCTCCCTCGGCCGCGGCCTGAGCCGCCTCCCACTCCGCGTAAAGGGCTTCGACCTCGGTCTTCGCTTCTTCATGGCGCTTGGTCGCGCGCTCGACTCGGCCGGGGCTCGACCAGGCGGCCGGGTCGGCGAGCTCGTCCTCGAGCTCTTGCAGCTTCGCCTCGGCCCGCTCGATCCGCTGCTCCAGCTTCGCCGCCTTGCGGGCCGCTTTCTGGGCCGGCTTGGTGGCGCTGTACTTCTTGCCGCCACCTCCCGAGGCGGCTTTCGCCGCCGAGACGACCTCCGCCTCGGTTTCGTCGCGGCGGCGCTGGTACTCGGCCCAGCCGCTGGGGTAGCTCTTCAGCTCGCCGCTCTCGCAGACGAGGGTGCGGCTACCGACCGCCTCCAGCAGCGCCCGGTCGTGGGAGACCAGCAGCACGGAGCCCTCGAACTCGATTAGCGCGTCCTCGAGCGCCTCGCGGCTCTCGATGTCGAGATGGTTCGTCGGCTCGTCGAGAACGAGGACGTTGGCGCCGGAGGCGACGAGGATCGCCAGCGAGAGCCGCCGCTGCTCGCCGCCGGAGATGTCCGAGAGCAGCTTCTCGACGTCGGCCCCCGAGAAGAGAAAGCCGCCGAGGAGCGCGCGGGCACTGTTCTCGTTGAGGCCGGTCTCGCGCTTGGCGGCGTCGAGGATCGTGCCCGAGCCGGCCGCGGTCTCGGCGTGCTGGGAGAGGTAGCCGATCTTGACGTTGTGTCCGGTGCGAACGCTGCCGGTCGCCGGCTCGCGCTGCCCCGCCAGGGTCTCGATCAGGGTCGTCTTGCCGGCGCCATTGGGGCCGACGAGGACGACGTGTTCCTCGCGCTCGATTTCGAGGTTGGCGCCGGCGAGCAGCGTCCGGCCCGGCACCTCCAGCGTCCCGTTGACCATTTTCAGCACCACCCGTCCTGGCCGCTCCGGCGGTTTGAAGTGGAAGCGCAGGTTGCGGGTGTCGCGGCGTTCGGCGCGCGGACCGCCCCGCTTCTTTTTCTCGATCTGTTTCACCCGGGACTGCGCCTGGCGCGCCTTCGTCGCCTTGTAGCGGAAGCGCTCGACGAAGCGTTCCATCCGCGCGATCTCCGCCTGCTGGCGCTCGATCGCTTTGCCGAGGGCGATCTGCCGCGCCGCCTGCTCCTGGCGCCAGGCGTGCCAGGGACCGGCGAAGAAGCGGGCGCGCTGCGCCTCCAGCTCCAGCACCGAGGTCCCCACCGCCTCGAGGAACCAGCGGTCGTGGGCAACCAGGACGACTGCCGAATCGAGCTCGACCAAGTAGCCCTCAAGCCACTCCAGCGAGGGGATGTCGAGATGGTTCGTCGGCTCGTCGAGCAGCAGCAGATCGGGGCGGGTGGCGAGGGCGCGGGCAAGGGAGGCGCGGGTCAGCTCGCCGCCCGAGAAGGTCGAGAGCGCCCGCCCGGTCTGCTCATCGTCGAAGCCGAGACCGCGGAGGACTTCGAGGACGCCGTCTCGCCAGCGGTAACCGCCGCCGGCTTCGAGCCGCTGCTGGGCGGCGGCGTAGGCGCGCATCGTCTCTTCCTCGCCGTCGCCCATCGCTGCCTCCAGGCGCGCCAGCTCGGCCTCGGTCTCGAGCATGTCGCTGCGGCCGGAGAAGACGTACTCGCCGAGGGTCGCCTGCGAGTTCCGCGGCGGCCGCTGGTCGTGCAGCGCGACCCGCGCCCCCCGCTGCACACTCAGCGAACCCGCGTCGGGCGCCAGCTCCCCCGCCAGCACCCGCAGCAGCGTCGACTTGCCGGCGCCGTTGCGGCCCGACAGCGTCATCCGTTCCCGCGGCTCGAGCTTGAAGGAAACGTCCTCGAAGAGCAGCTTGCCGCCGACGTAGACGTCGAGGCTGGTTGCGGTCGCGATTGCCATGGCTACTTCGAGCGTAGCCAGCGCAGAGCTATCCGTACTTCGAGGCGATCTGCTCGATCGTGCCCATGGTGCGGATCGTGCCTGGGTCCAAAGCGCGGTCGAGGGCCTTGAGATCGAGGTCGGATTCGCTGATCCCGCTGCTGGGAAGCCAGTAGAGCTCTCGGCCTTCGATTGCCAGCAGATCCTCGTCGCTCGCTAGCGCCAGGGCTTTTTTCTTCGCCGCCGCGCTCGGTTTCTTCGCTAGCAGCGAGACCTGGAGCTTGCCCTTCGACTTCTCCACGAGCTTGCGGTCGAACGGCTGTTGTACCGCGATCGCTGCCACCTCCTTGATGCTGCGGAGGAAGACCGGGACGTCGTAGCCGAGTCGTTCGTCGAGCTCGGTTTCGACCCGCTGCGCAAGCTTCCCCTCCGCCTCGCGTCCGGGCGCCGAGAAGATCACGTTGCCGCTGGCGCGGAAGGTCGCCACCTCCTCGAAGCCCATCTCCTCGAAGTGGCGCCGCAGCTCCTCGTTCTTGATCCGGCGGCCGCCGAGGTTCATCCCGCGCAGAAAGGCGATGTAGCGCTTCATCGCGCCGAGCCTAATCGCTAGGGCCCGGAACTAGTGCGGCGTCGCCGCCTGCGGACCGCCCGCGCCCGGGCCGCATTGGCGAGCAGCCTCGACAACACCTGGTCCCGCCGCCACTCCCCCGGCGTGCGGATGCCCTTTGTCTTGTTGCACGAGCGGCAGGCGGCGACAAGGTTGCTCGGTGAGGTGGCGCCGCCGCGCGCCCGTGGAGCGACGTGGTCAACCTCGGTTGCCTCCTTGCCGCAGTAGCGGCAGGTCCAGCCATCGCGGTGCAGAACGGCACCGCGCAGCAGCGGGTGGATGCACCGCTGGGCGGGATCCCGGGCGGCCGGGTCCCAGTGCAGAAGTGGGTTGGAGAGAGCGGGAATTACCTCTCGAACCGTTGCCGTAGGGAAAGGTTTCTCTCTTAAACCAATTTTTATCTGCGCCGCCGCTCCTCGAAGTCCTCGGCCACAGCCGCCAGCTCGGCCAGCGTGATCCCGAGGCCGACAGCGATCCGCCGGGCGGTCGCCCAGCGCGGGTTGCCCTTGCCCTTCTCCAGCCGCGAGACCTGGCTCGGGTCGAGACCCACGCGTCGCGCCAGGGCGCTCTGTGTCAGCCCCTTCTCGGTACGAAGTTTGCGCACAGCCCAGGCGAAGCCCCGCTGTGGTTCCCTGCCACTGGTCACCCCGGCAGCTAATGCGTTTCGGGGTCCCAGTTCCACAGAGGGAACATCAAGTACTTGCAGGAGAACAGGCCAATCCCGATGGGGACTGGCCTGTCGTCGATGGAGGCGCCGAGATTCGAACTCGGATCCGCGGACGCGGTGCGAGGGTGTCTACAGGTTTAGCTGGCGCTTGATTCTCGTCTCCCGGGGTCCGCGCCAGCGGGCACTGCGGGAGATAAAGCCCCTTCGTTGTTCCCTAGCGGTCAGGGCGATCCGCCGGGGTGAGCCCGATTCTGAAGCCGGTGCCCCTCCCCTCGGGCGAGGGAGGACCGACTCTCACAGCGCTTAGCTTCTAACTAAGCGGCGAGGGCGAACTCATGGTCCGCACGTATTGGTTTGTGCTGGGGTTTAACGAGGCCTCCAGCAACCTCGACCTGCAACCGTTCGCACGAGTCGACCACGTCGAAGCCTGTCGCCCCCGTGCTTGCGATGCCTTGTGATTGTACGGGAGCGGGCTACTGGGCCGGGGTGGCCAACCTGAAAGGATGCGCCCGTGAGCGAGCGCCGCTACGACGCGATCGTCCTCGGGGCCGGCCCGGCCGGCGAGGTCTGCGCCGGGCGACTGGCCGACGGCGGCATGCGGGTGGCGATCGTCGAGCGCGACCTGATCGGCGGCGAATGCTCCTACTACGCCTGCATGCCCTCGAAGGCGCTGCTGCGTCCGGCCGACGTGCTCGCCGAGGCGAAGCGGATCCCGGGCGTGCCGACCGGCCACGGGGAGCTCGAGCCGCAGGCGGTCTTGGCGCGCCGCGACGAAGTCGTCCACGACCTCGATGACTCGGTCCAGCTGCCGTGGCTCGAAGAACGCGGGATCGACCTCTTCCGCGGCGACGCCCGCTTCGGCGGCGAGCGCCGGGTCCTCGTCGGCGACGAGACCCTGATTGCGGAGCGAGCGGTCATCGTCGCCACCGGCAGCAAGGCAGCGATGCCGCCAATCGAGGGACTGGACCAGGTCGAAGTTTGGAACAACCGCACCGCGACCAGCGCCAAGCACGTGCCGGAGAGCATGATCGTCCTCGGCGGCGGCCCGGTTGGGAGCGAGCTCTCCCAGGCCTGGGCGAGCCTCGGCACCCGCGTCACCCTGATCGAGGGCGGCGACCACCTGCTCTCGCGCGAGGAGGAGTTCGCCGGCGAGGAAGTCGCCGAATCGCTGCGCGAGCACTTCGACGTCGATGTCCGCACCGGGACGAAAGTCGAAGCGGTGCGAGCCGAGGGAGCGGGCGTCGTCGCCAGCCTCAGCGACGGTCAGAGCGCCGAGGCGGCGGAGATCCTGGTTGCGGTCGGCCGCGTCCCCAATACCGCCGACCTCGATCTCGAGGCCGCCGGGGCAAAGGCAAACGACCACGGTTTCCTCGAGACCGAGACGACGATGCGGGTGCCGGGCAGCGACTGGCTCTATGCGATCGGCGATGCCAACGGCCGCTCGCTCTTCACCCACATGGGCAAGTACCACGCCTGGGTAGCCGCCGAGAATCTGCTCGGCCGCTCGGCCGAGGCGGTCGCCGAAGGAATCGGCTCACCCCGCGTCACCTTCACCGACCCCCAGGTCGCCGCTGCCGGCAAGACGCTGGCGCAGGCGCGGGAAGCCGGCATCGACGCGCGTGCCATCGACGTCCCCACCGACGGCACTCCCGGGGCCAGCTTCCAGGGCAAGGAAACCGGCGGCACCTGCCGCCTTATCGTCGACCAGGCGAAGGGCACGATCGTCGGCGCCACCTTCACCGGCTTCGAGACCGCCGATTTTCTGCAGGCGGCAACCGTGGCGATCGTCGCCGAGGTGCCGATCGCGCGGCTAAGGCACGCGGTCGCGCCCTACCCGAGCCGCAGCGAGATCTGGCTAAAGCTGGTCGAGAAGTACGAAGAAGACGAGCGCTAGACCGTAGAGCGCTGCTTCAGCTCTTCCAGCATCTCCTGCGGGAAGCCGGCGATCTGGTCGAGGTCATCGACCGACTGGAAGCCGCCGAGGCGCTCGCGGTGGGCGAGCAGGCGGGTCGCCTGGGTCACCGAGAGGTTCTGCTCGCGCAGCTGCTCGAAGGTGATCGTGTTGAGGTTGACCTGCTCACCTGACCCTCCACCAGCTCCGACCGGGCGAGCGGCCGGGTCCGGGACCGAGTAGGTGGGCGCTTCCGACGGCGCGGGCGGCTCCGGCGCGGGGGGCTGCGGCGGCGGCGGAGGCGTCGGCTGTTCCGGCGCGGGTGGGGCGGGAGGCTGGTTGACCGGCGGCGGAGTCGGAGGCGAGTACGTCTGCTGCGGCTCCGGCGCCTGGAAAGCCTGGGGCTCGGGCGGGGCCGGCGGCGGCGGGGCGAACGACTGCGGCTC